>ERZ1023617.70-NODE-70-length-46787-cov-15.508174_pt1 | contig 46787 bp, 44 predicted proteins | sample MGYA00380328_ERZ1023617 | MGnify/ENA primary metagenome ERZ1023617 (study PRJEB33179, sample SAMN07448977) | human gut metagenome | biome: Human-gut; feature: Human associated habitat; material: Faeces | host: Homo sapiens | place: India: Bhopal | collected...
TCAGCAAAAAACTCAAGCAAGCTTGGCTTTTTGCATTCGGTTTGCACTATCTTTGCGCAAAGTTACATCTTTTTTTTATGATGAGGATTATAACGCATACTGCACCCAAAAGATTGAATAAACCTAAATCATGAGATAGTGAATAAACCCTATTTGAATTCGCACTGAAGCGCAGCATAAAATTAAACGAAGTATTGTAGAAACAGAGAAACTACCCGAAAACACAAATAAACGCTCTCGCCCACGTTTTTATTGGCTTTTTTGGCGAAGATAAGAATAAAAGTGAGTAACTTTGCATTTTCTGAGGAAAGATAGTGCAAACCGAATGAAAAAAGCCAAGCTTGCTTGAGCTTTTTGCTGAGGTGCCGCCTATCTTATACAAATGGATTCCTATTTTTAAAAACTTAGGGGTTCTACAATTTTTTGAATATCAAATAACACATATAAAAAATAGTATACATAAAAGTTTTTTATGGAACTTATTGAACAACTTATTGCACGCGCTAAAGCTAACAAGCAGCGCATCGTTCTTCCCGAAGGTACAGAAGAACGCACTTTGAAAGCCGCCAACCAAATTCTGACTGACGGCGTGGCAGACCTCATTATTCTTGGCAATGTGGAGGAAATTCACAACTTGGCTAAGCAGTGGGGATTGGGCAACATCGACAAGGCCACCATCATCGACCCTGCCACAAGCCCTAAGAAAGAAGAATATGCTGAACTCCTTGCTGAACTCCGCAAGAAGAAGGGCATGACCATTGAAGAGGCTCGCAAGAAAGTGCTCGATCCTCTTTACTTTGGTTGCATGATTATTAAGAGCGGTGATGCTGACGGTCAGTTGGCTGGTGCACGCAACACTACTGGCAATGTGCTCCGTCCGGCTTTGCAGATTATAAAGACGGCTCCTGGCATTAACTGTGTGAGCGGTGCTATGTTGCTTCTTACTCACGCTCCTGAATGTGGTGACAATGGTGTGCTCGTTATGGGCGATGTTGCTGTTACTCCAGTTCCTGATGCTAACCAGTTGGCTCAGATTGCCGTTTGCACCGCACAAACTGCTAAGGCTGTTGCAGGCATCGATCCTCGCGTAGCTATGTTGAGTTTCTCAACAAAGGGCTCTGCTAAACATGAGGTTGTTGACAAGGTTACTGAGGCTTTGAGCATTGCTAAGGAAATGGCTCCCGAATTGAAGATTGATGGTGAACTCCAGGCCGACGCTGCTTTGGTTCCCTCAGTAGGTGCTTCGAAGGCACCGGGTAGCGAAATTGCTGGTAAGGCTAACGTGTTAGTTGTTCCTTCACTCGAAGTGGGCAACATTGGCTACAAGCTCGTTCAGCGCTTGGGTCACGCCACTGCCATTGGTCCTATCCTTCAGGGTATTGCTCGTCCTGTTAACGACTTGTCGCGTGGTTGCTCTATCGACGATGTTTACATGATGGTTGCCATCACTGCTAACCAGGCTATCGCTGCTAAGGAGGCTGAATAATTTTTAGATTTAAAAGGTGCTGCATTCGTTCTTTTTTTTGAAAAGTGCAGCACCTTCTAACCCCTACTTCCCTAACCCCAAATATATGAAAATTCTCGTAATCAACTGCGGCAGTTCATCTATTAAATATAAATTGTATGAGATGGACGATAAATCGGTGCTCGCTGCTGGCGGTATCGAAAAGATTGGTCTTGAAGGCTCTTTCTTGAAAACTAAAATCAACGGTGAAACCAAAATCATTGAATCGCCTTGTCCCACACACACTGAGGGTATTAAACTTATGTTCGACACATTGTTGAACCCCGTGTATGGTGCTATCAAGAGTTTGGACGAAATTGGTGCTGCGGGTCACCGCATTGTGGCTGGTGGTCGTTTCACTAAGAGCCAGATTGTTACCGACGAGATGTTGCAAGAGTGGAAGCAGTATATGGAACTTGCTCCGCTTCACTCAGACGCTCACCTCAAAGGTTATGTAGCTGTTAAGGACATGTTGCCCAACCTGCCTCAGGTATTTGTGTTTGACACTGCCTTCCACCAAACAATGCCTGCTAAGGCATATATGTATGCCGTGCCTTACAAGTACTACGAGCAGAACAACATCCGTCGTTGGGGTGCTCACGGCACAAGCCACCGCTTTGTTACTGCACGTGTATGCGAAGTGCTCGGCGTAAAGCCCGAAGACGTACGCATTATTACTTGCCACATTGGTAACGGTGCTTCGGTTTCGGCTGTAAAATATGGCAAGTGTGTTGACACTTCAATGGGTCTCACTCCGCTCGAAGGTTTGATGATGGGTACTCGCTCTGGCGATGTTGACCCCTCAGCCGTTCTTAGTATCATGAAGAAGGAAGGTCTTGACGCTGACCAAATGAGCGACCTTTTGAACAAGCAGAGTGGTGTGAAGGGCATCTCAGGCGTGTCGAGCGACATCCGCGAGGTTGAAGCTGGCATACGCGAAGGCAACGAACGTTGCAAGTTGGCTATGGAGATGTATGACTACCGCATTAAAAAGTATATTGGCGCATACGCTGCTGCTATGGGCGGTGTTGACATTATTGTGTTCACCGCAGGTGTGGGCGAACACCAATGGGATGTTCGTCAGGGTGCCGTTGAGGACCTTGAGTTCATGGGCATCAAAGTTGACACTGAAAAGAACAAGAAGAACTTTGGCGAAGAGGAAATTATCTCTACTCCCGACAGTAAGGTGAAGGTTGTAGTTGTTCCTACCGACGAAGAGTTGCTCATTGCAAGCGATACGCTCGACTTGGTAAAATAATCTTTTCGTAACAGAAAGGAAACCTATCTATTACACTTAGATAGAAAGCATACAGAATCGACAACATTTAAACTAAATGTTGTCGATTCTTTTTTTGCATATTACGGCTATTTTGTTCTATTTTTCCTTTTATCTGCTACGCATGTGCACGACATAAATAAATTGCGTAAATTTGCAAGGATATTGCTATTATCAAAGGTAATTCTGAGATTTTAGTAGTGCTGAGATTTTAAGAAAATCTGAAATTAAAGAAGTACAGAAGTTTATAACTTCGAAACTAAATTTTTACCAACACTGATGAAGAAGTTTTTTATCATACTTTCATTGGCTTGCAGCTGTGTATGCAGCTATGCACAAGGTGTGCTCTCGCTCGACAGTTGCCGAGCATTGGCACTGCGCAATAATAAAGAATTGGCGCAAAGCAAAGCCAAAATGGAGAAGACCGCATGGGACCGAAAAGCGGCTCACACGAACTATTTGCCCAAGGTGTCGCTTACGGCTGGATATATGCGTACGGGCGATGAGATTTCGCTATTGAATAACGACCAAAAGGGTGCATTGAATAATTTGGGTTCGAATGCTGTAAACGCATTCAACGGACAATATGCAGGGCAATTTGCACAAATGGCACAACAAATTGTGACGAAGCACCCCGAACTCGCACCGCTCGTACAAAACATTACAACAAAATTACCCCAAATTCAAGGTGCATTAGGACAGGCTGGTAATGCCTTTGGACAAGGCATTACCGATGCTTTGCGTACTGACACACGAAACATGACGGCTGGCATGATTTTGCTAACCCAACCCTTGTATATGGGTGGAAAAATCAAAGCTTACGAGAATATTACAAAATATCAAGAGCAATTGGCTAAAGATCAACACCGCGTGGACGAACAACAAGTGACACTGGATGTTGACAAGGCTTATTGGCAAGTGGTTTCGTTGGCAAACAAACGCCGTTTGGCTATTAGCTACCGCGACATGTTGCAACACCTTGACTCGGATGTGGTGAAAATGATTAAAGAAGGTGTGGCAACTAAGAGCAACGAACTTTCTGTAAGCGTGAAACTCAACGAAGCCGAAATGACCTTGATGAAGGTGGAGGATGGATTGACGCTTTCGCGCATGTTGCTGTGTCAACTCTGTGGGCTTCCGCTAAAATCGGCTCCGCAACTGGCTGACGAGAACAATGAAAACTTGCCCACTGAAAGCGAGAACATCAGTGCCGACGTGCAAACTGCTTTCAATAACCGTGCAGAACTCTCACAATTGGTTACGGCACAAAACATTTATGCCGAAAAAGCCAAAGTGGAACGTGCTTCGGTTTTACCACAATTAGCACTTACGGGTGGATATATGATTTCGAACCCCAATGTGCTGAATGGTTTTGAAAAGAAATTTCGTGGCACATGGGCTGTTGGGGTTATGCTGAAGGTGCCTATATGGAATTGGGGCGAAACAAAATATAAAGTACGCGCTGCACGCACTGAGGCTAACATTGCATCGCTCAAAGCTGACGAGGCTAAAGAGAAAATTGAGTTGCAAGTAAACCAAGAGGCTTTTAAAGTGAACGAGGCAAACCGCAAACTTTCACTCAGCTTGAAGAATCTTGACAAGGCAGAGGAGAACTTGCGTACCGCACAAATTGGATTTAAGGAAGGAGTTATCACTACCTCGGACTTGCTCATGGCGCAAACCGCATGGTTGCAAGCTCATAGCGACAAAATTGACTCACAAATCGATATTAAGTTGAGCCGCGCTGCCTATAATAAGGCTTTGGGTTTCTAAAGTTTTTTTTTTTTGGGGGGGGGATAACATGGCATGCCTCTCTTTAAAAATGAGGCATTGCATGTCCTTTTTTTAATAAACTAATTTTGAGTACCTACTTTTTTTGACAAAAGATACTGAGAAAATGAAACAGAAAGCAAATTTTCTTCCAGCAATTTTTATTCTTGCTGGCATTATCATTTTGGTAATCATTGGCAGTCTTTATGCCTTCGACAATGAGCCTGACACCATTCAGGGACAAGCCGATGTAACGGAATACCGTGTTTCGAGCAAAGTGCCTGGTCGCATCCTTAAATACATGGTGAAAGAAGGCGAATACGTACACGCCGGCGATACGCTCGCAATTCTCGAAGCTCCCGAAGTGAACGCAAAACTCACACAAGCACAAGCTGCCGAGGCTGCTGCCGCTGCACAAAATCGTAAAGCCGAAAAGGGGGCCCGTCAAGAACAAATTGCAGGGGCATACGAAATGTGGCAAAAGGCTAAGGCAGGTGTTGATATTGCCGAAAAATCGTATGCGCGTGTAAAACGCCTTACTGAACAAGGCGTTATGACTGCGCAAAAGCTTGACGAAGTAACCGCACAACGCGACGCTGCCATTGCTACTGAACGTGCAGCAAAGTCACAATATGACATGGCGAAAAATGGTGCCGAACGCGAAGACAAAGAAGCAGCAGCAGCCTTGGTTAATCGTGCACGTGGTGCTGTGAGCGAAGTGAACTCTTACATTAAAGAGACCGTGCTCATTGCCTCAGCCGATGGCGAAGTCACTGACATCTTTCCACAAATTGGTGAGTTGGTTGGAACGGGTGCTCCAATCATGAACATTGCCTTGATGAACGATATGTGGGTAACCTTCAACATTCGCGAAGACCACCTCAGCAACTTCAAAATGAACCAGACCTTCAAAGCTAACATTCCGGCTTTGGGCAATAAGGAGGTGACATTGAAGGTGTATTACATGAAGGACTTGGGCTCGTATGCTGCATGGAAGGCTACCAAAACTACGGGACAATTCGACATGAAGACCTTTGAGGTGAAAGCCTCACCCATCAACAAAATTGAAGGTTTGCGCCCAGGCATGAGCGTTATTCTGCCTTCACTCACTAAATAACATTGTTGTCAACCAAATACCATATAACATGAACTGGGGATTATTTAGCAGAGAGTGGAAGCGTATGGCTCGCCAACCCATCTACATTTTTTGTATGGTTTTGGCACCGCTTTTCTGCTACTACTTCTTCACGTCGCTCATGAAGCAAGGCTTGCCCGAAAATTTGCCCATGGGATTGGTAGACGAAGACCACACCGCTACAACACGCACGTTGGCACGCAACCTCAACTCGTTTCAGATGAGCGACATTACCCAGGAGTATGCCAATGTGACCGATGCACGCAAGGCTGTTCAACGTGGTGATATTTATGGGTTCTACCTTATTCCGCATGGAACAACCAAACTCGCACAGTTGCAACGTGTGCCTACGGTGTCGTTCTACACAAACTACTCTTATTTGGTGGCAGGCTCGCTGCTCTATCGCGACATGCGCATGATGTCGGAGTTGGCATCGGGAGCTGCTTCGCGTAAGGTGCTCTATGCAAAAGGTGCCACAGAGCGACAAGCCATGGCGTATTTACAACCCGTGGTTATAGACATGCATGCTGTGGGCAACCCATGGCTCAATTACAACATCTATCTCTCGAATATCATCATACCAGGCATGCTTGGCATCTTTATATTCATGACAAGCGTATATAGCTTAGGTACGGAGTTGAAATTTGGTTCGTCGGACGAATTGATGAAGTCATCGAACGACTCTATCATTGTGGCACTGACCAGCAAGCTCATTCCGCAAAGCCTCATCTTTTTGCTCATGGGCACAATCTACGTGCTATTGCTTTATGGCTACTTGCATTTTCCGTGCAACTGTGGCATTGCTCGCATGTGGTGCATCATGGCACTTTTTGTATTAGCTTGTCAGGGCTTGGGTGTGTTTATGTTTACTATGCTACCTACCCTACGTCTGGGACTATCTTCGGCTTCGCTTTGGGGCGTAATATCATTTAGCATTTCGGGAATGTCGTTTCCCGTTATGGCAATGCACCCCATACTGCAAGGACTCTCTTATCTGTTTCCACTACGCCACTACTATTTGCTTTACGTAAACAGTGCGCTCGATGGTTACCCCCTTGCCAATGCTTGGCCCTTTGTGTTGTCAATGGTAGGCTTTATGATTCTGCCCATCCCTTTCTTGGGACGATTAAAGAAGGTTATGAAAACTTACGCCTACGAGCCTTAATGGTATATAAAGGGTGCTTATAAAAATTGCAATTTCTAAAAACGCTAATTTTTAATTCATAAGAAATCTGATTTTTAGCCCCCATAAAATACAAGGAATTATGTTTAATATCCGACAAGCCTTTTCAGACTTCAACTACATATTCTGTGAGGAACTGAAGACCATCGTCCGCGATAAGGGCGTGATTATCTTCTTTTTCCTTGTGCCTTTAGGCTATCCGCTACTTTATAGTTTTATTTACACGAACGAGGTGGTACGCGATGTTCCCATTGCTGTTGTTGACGATTGCCGCACCACGCAAAGTCGTGAATACTTGCGTCACCTTGATGCCTCAGCTGATGTGCGCATAATTTCGTATTGTGCCAATATGGGCGAAGCTAAAAGCCTCATAAAACATCGCGATGCCTATGGTGCCGTATACATTCCACGCGACTTTACGGAGAAACTTAGCCGTGGCGAACAAGTATACGTAAGTGCATTTGCCGATATGAGTGGTATGCTCTACTACAAAAGTGTGCTCACTGCTAACACGAATGTTAGTTTGGCAATGAATGCCGACATTAAGGTGAAACGCAGTGGTGGTACTACTACACAACAAGACCAAGTAGCCGAACACCCCATTAATTATGAGGAAGTGTCGCTCTATAATCCGCAAAACGGTTTTGCTACCTTCTTAATTCCCGCAGTGTTGATTCTTATTATTCAGCAAACGCTCTTGCTTGGTGTGGGAATGGCTGCAGGAACGGCACGCGAACACAACCAGTTTCGCAACTTAGTGCCTGTTGAGCGTCATCACCGTGGACTATTGCGCATTGTGCTTGGTAAAAGTGGTGCCTATTTATTGGTATACATTCCACTCAGCGTGTATGTATTAGGTGTAGTCCCCCATTTGTTCCATCTTAACCAAATAGGTAACCCATGGAACATTGCCTTATTTGCCACACCTTTTGTCATTGCTTGCATCTTGTTTAGCATGACTGTAAGTACCTTTGTGCGACACCGCGAAATGTGCATTATGCTTATTGTGTTCACCTCTGTACCCTTACTGTTTATCTCAGGTTTGTCGTGGCCAGGCAGTGCCGTACCTGATGCTTGGAAGGCAATAAGCTACATTTTCCCATCGAGCTTCGGCATCAATGGTTTTGTGGCTATCAACAATATGGGAGCCACATTGAGCGATGTGCAACACGATTGGTACATGCTTTGGGTGCAAGCTGGTATTTATCTTATTACCACCTGTGCCGTATACAAAGCGAGCATTACCCGATCACGCCAACGCAGCATCGAGCAATGGAGAAAAAGCAAATAAGCTTTACTTATAACACGCGCGGATGTACACTTTATAGCACATCCGCGCGTATTACGTTTTGCACATATTTTACCCCATACACAATTTGTCTAATTCCACATTTACTATTACCTTTGCCTTAAAATAAAAAACAAATATGCACACTCTCAATTTGCGCGGAAAACTCTATCCGCTCGATGAGCCCCAAATTATGGGCATTCTCAATGTCACTCCCGACTCTTTCTTTGCTGAAAGCCGCACATCAGACGATGAACAAATTGCTACTCGCGTAAAACAAATGATGGACGAGGGAGCCGACATGATTGACATTGGCGGATATTCCTCGCGCTCTGGTGCTGATGACGTATCACCTCAAGAGGAGATGGAGCGCTTGCGTCGTGGACTTCGCATTGTGCGTAAGCTCTACCCCGATGTGCCTATCTCGGTCGATACTTTCCGCGCCGATGTTGCACGCATGTGCATTGAAGAAGAAGGAGCCGACCTTATCAACGACATTGCAGCTGGCATGATGGACCGTCAAATGTTTAAAACGGTGGCACGCTTAGGCGTTCCTTACATCATGATGCACATGCAAGGCACCCCCGAAACCATGCAACTTGACCCACATTACAATAATCTACGTCGCGAAGTGATGCTCTATTTTGCCGAACGCATTGACCGCTTATGTCAGATGGGGGCTAAAGACATTATTATTGACCCTGGTTTTGGTTTCGGAAAGACCGTAGAACACAACTACGAGTTAATGAACCATCTTGAAGACTTCAGCGTGTTCAATCTGCCCATACTTGTAGGTATCTCGCGCAAGTCGATGATTTACAAACTCATTGGCGGCACCCCCCAAACCTCACTCAACGGAACCACCGTGCTCAACACCATTGCCCTAACCAAGGGTGCACACATTCTGCGTGTACACGATGTGAAGCAAGCCGTTGAAGCTAAACGCATTTGGCAAGCTACAACCAAGTGCTAACAAATTCAGAAAACAAATACCTGAAACTATCCCCCACTCTACACACAACCCAACCTATGTTCAGTTTCGGAATAAAAGACATAATTGACATCTTCTCGGTAGCCATTCTACTCTACTACATCTACCGACTGATGAAGGAATCGAGTTCTGCCAACATTTTTGGCGGCATCATCGTGTTTATCGTGGTGTGGATATTTGTGTCGCAAATATTCGAACTACGTTTGCTTGGCACTATTCTCGACAAGGTGGTCAACGTTGGATCCTTAGCCCTGATTGTGCTGTTTCAAGAAGAAATCCGACACTTTTTCAGCACCATTGGTGCTCGCCCCGAAACACACTTCCTCACACGACTGTTCCGCAACAAAAAGAAAAATGCAGGTAACAACGTGCATCGCGAAGAAATTATGCCCATTGTAATGGCATGTATCAACATGAGCAAACAAAAGGTGGGGGCACTCATCATCGTTGAACGATACATGGGACTTAACGAATATATTCAAACTGGCGACATCATCAATGCCAACATCACGCAGCGACTCATCGAAAACATCTTTTTCAAAAATAGTCCGTTACACGATGGTGCCATGATTATCTCGCACCAACGCATACGCGCTGCAGGGTGCATCTTACCCATCTCGCACGATACGGACATTCCCAAATCGCTTGGACTTCGACATCGTGCAGCACTTGGTCTTTCGCAAAAGAGTGACTGCTTGGCAATTGTTGTTTCTGAAGAGACAGGTGGCATCTCTATTGCCGAAAAAGGTGCCTTCAGACTTCGCCTATCAGCCGAAGAACTTGAAAGCACACTCTCAAAAGAGTGGATTAAAGAGTGAAAATCACCATTTATTCCCATTTTATTATTAACTTTGTCGCAAAATAGGCACTTTTTCGCAAAAGTAAACACTTTATCAATACGAAGTGCCTTCAAAACACACTCCACATAAGTAACCACACATGGTAAGAAAGCCCAAAATAAAAAAAGTACGCCTACACAACGAAGGCAAAGTCATTCTACGCAACAGTCTGTTAGCCTTTGTTATTATAGGTGCATTACTCTATTGGCTACTCAAGGATATCGCCCTTTGGCCATTCTATGCATACATAGCTGTGTTTGGAACACTCTATGCTATTGCAGTTAACTTTTTCCGCTGCCCCTTCCGCAGTTTTAATGGTGAGACTGAAGGCACCGTACTTGCAGCTGCCGATGGTCGCGTTGTAGTTATAGAAGAGGTTGACGAAAACGAATACTTTCACGATCGCCGACTCATGATTTCTATTTTCATGTCCATCACCAACGTACATGCCAATTGGTTCCCCGTTGAAGGTGTTGTGAAGAAAGTAGTTCACCACAACGGAAACTTCCACAAAGCATGGCTGCCCAAGGCAAGCACCGAAAACGAACGTTCTACGGTTGTTATCGAAACTGAAGACGGACAAGAAGTGTTGGTGCGCCAAATAGCAGGAGCCGTAGCACGTCGCATTGTTACCTACGCTCGCGAGAACGAAGATTGCTACTTTGATGAGCACATGGGCTTCATTAAGTTTGGCTCACGCGTTGACGTATACCTTCCTCTTGATAGCGAAGTTCTTGTAAAGATGGGACAGGCTACTGTTGGTAACCAAACTATTATAGCGAAATTGGCAAAACACAAATAAAAAAGTATTTAAGAGGTTAGTAGGATTAAAAATTACACCTTTGCTCAACTACACTTGCAAAGGCTGCTTTTTAACCTCCTAACCTTTTAATATTTTACACCCCACCCCCATTCATCTCTCCACTTAAAGCACGCTAAAAAAAATAATTACATCTCAACATGAAAAAGCACATTCCTAACACCATAACTTGCTGCAATCTTATTTCAGGTTGCATCGCCACACTCTATGCCTCACAAGCTAACTATAGCATGGCACTCACCTTTATCATTATAGGTGCTGTGTTCGACTTCTTCGATGGTTTTGCAGCCCGTCTGCTCCACGTATCATCGCCTGTAGGCAAAGAACTTGACTCGTTGGCAGATGACATCACCTTTGGCTTTGCACCTGCAACCATCGTCTTTTCAATGCTTCAAACAGCACTTGCCAACAGTGCTTGTGGCGCAGAGTCTTGTCCCATTGCCATGTTATTGCCTTATGCCGCATTTATCATTGCAGCATTCTCGGCATTGCGCTTGGCAAAATTCAATCTCGATGAACGACAAACCACTTCCTTCATAGGACTTCCCACACCTGCCAATGCCCTTTTTTGGGCTGCACTGAGCCTTACACTCCACACTCATGACATGCTTGTGCCCAGTACAACGCTTGCAGCCTGTCTGCTTGTTGGTGTTTTATTGTCAAGCTACTTACTCGTGGCAGAAATTCCCATGTTTGCTCTTAAATTCAAGAGCTATGGTTGGAAAGGCAATGAACTGCGCTTTAGTTTCATCATCATCAGTGCCCTTTTACTTGTAATTCTTAAATGGGGCGGTTTTTCCTTAATAATTGTACTTTACATTCTCACATCCATTCTCAACAACATGTTTGGCACAAAGGTTGCACATAAAAAGTAAAGCGATGTAGATGAGAATAGGAAGAGTAAAAGGATTTTTTCAAAAAAGAAATTCAATTCCTATCTACATAAGCGTGTGCAGCCCATCCAAGCAGCACACTGATTACAAACCCCAAACCCAACACAAACATGAGTCTTTTCGGATTAATATTTCTGATTATTGTTCTCTACACGCTCTATATTATAGGTCGTGTGCTTTACACTGGATATTCATTTATGCGTGCCATGGGCATCAAACCCAAGTTTACACGTAAAGGGCCCCAGTTTGAAAGCGACTTTAGACAACAACGTCAGCAACAACAGCACCCCCACGATGCAGGCACATCGGGCAATGCACACCACGAAAGCGGTTCTACACGTAAGCAAGAGTCTCGCAGTGGCAAAATCTTTAGTAAGAATGAAGGAGAATACATTGATTTTGAGGAAATAAAATAACGAAATCCTCTAATTTCATAAAATATACGAGCAGAGGGGCAACCGAAAACATCAACGTTCCCCAATTGTAATCAAGCTTGTTATATAAGCATTTCACGCGCCAACCCACAACATTAATGTGAGTTGGCGCGTGATTTATATATCAGTATATGCAATTAAGTAGTTTGTATTACTTATTACTTGATACTAAATAGTTTGTATTACTTATTACCTATTACTTATTACTTGACACCAAATAGTTTGTAATACTTAATACTTATTACTTATCATTTGTATCTCATCCATTTAATCATTTCCTTGATACTCGGTTTTTTGCCGTACATCAAAATACCAACGCGGTAAATGCGAGCACTACACCAAACAAAGAATAAAGCTGTGGCATAGAGAATACCCAAAGAAAGCAATTCTTGCCACACAGGAACATTGAATGGAATGCGAACCATCATCACAATAGGAGAAGTTAGAGGAAACATTGATGACCAAAAAGCCAATGGTCCATTCGTATTCTCAGCTGATCCCATTGCAGCATAAAGACCAAAAATCATGATGATAATAACAGGCATCATAAATTGTGAAGAGTCTTCCTGCTCATTAACCGAGGCTCCAATTGCAGCAAAGAATGAGGCATAAAGCAAGTATCCCCCAATGAAGTAAAGCACAAAACAAGTACCCAATTCCGCATAAGGAAGGTTCAACAAAGCCGAAAATAATTGCTGTGACTCACTCGGTATAGCAGCTTGCATGACAGCAGAATTTGCCGCAGCACTCATACCCGCCATACCCATCTGTTGGGTTTGCGCCATATCGGCACCCGATACGCCAAATACAAAACCCGCTGCTGTAAGAATCACTACCAACATCACGCCCCAAATGGCTAATTGCACAAAACCAACACAAGCAATGCCCACAATCTTACCCATCATTAGTTGGAAGGGCTTAACACTCGACACCATAAGCTCGACTATACGATTGGTCTTCTCTTCCATCACACTTTGCATTACCATACCACCATACGACATAACAAACATGTAGATTAAGAAGGTGAAAATAAACCCTGCTGCAATAGCAATATTCGTGTCTGACGAAGTTGTACTTCCATCAGCAGAACGCTTCATCGTAGGCACAGAAATTTCAGACTGTACATCAGAAAGAATTTTTTCTATCCCCTTAATCCCTGTTGCCTCAAGTTTATCGTGACGAATCTTTTCATTAAGCACATTGTTGACATACGACAACAAGCCTGCAGCCACTTCATTGCGCGAATAAATGGTAACAGCCTTTGGGTTATGCACAAGGTCTGCACGTATGTCTATCACAGCCTCAAAGCGACTGGTGTCCGCATAATACGCCTTATTATCGGGGTCACTAATAGGAACATAGCGATAAGTTTGGTCGGTCTTAAATAAACCCACATACTTACCTGTAACATCCGACACAGCCACATCCTTTTGGTCGTTATCCTTGATGCTCGATAGCCAAATAGGCACAAACACGAGGGCAGCAAAAATAAAAGGCATTAGCACGGTGAGGATGATAAACGACTTTTTCTTGACGCGCGTCAAAAACTCTCTCGACGCTACTAATATAAACTTGTTCATAATTTATAGATGCTGTACGGTTTTCAAAAATATTTCTTGCATAGAAGGCATTTGCTCGCTGATAGACCGCAGTTCTATGCAACTTGCCACAGCACCAATAAGTTGTGAATTGGTGAGCGCGTCTTCCTTTTGAATGGTGTAAGTATGCAAGTCGCCCGACTGCACATGCTGCGTAACACAGAACTTTCCGTCAACCGACTGTAACGAGCCATCTTTAGAAACAGCCTCGTAAACACCCGTACGAAAACGCTCTTTCACCTCATCTACATGCCCTGAAAGCACCACTTGCGAGTGATTGATTAGAGCTATTTCATCGCATACCTCTTCAACCGACGACATATTGTGGGTTGAAAAGATAATGGTGTGTCCTTTGTCACGCAACTCAAGAATTTCACGTTTCAGCATTTCAGCATTCACAGGGTCGAAACCAGAGAAAGGTTCATCAAAGATAAGCAAAGGAGGCTCATGAAGCACAGTGATGATAAACTGCACCTTTTGCTGCATACCCTTAGAGAGTTCTTCAAGCTTTTTGTTCCACCAAGGCATAATGCCAAACTTGTCGAACCACATTTTCAAACGTGTGGTAGCTTCAACCTTGCTAAGTCCCTTTAGTTGAGCCAAGTAAATAGCTTGCTCTCCCACCTTCATTTTCTTATAAAGTCCACGTTCTTCGGGCAGATAGCCAATTTGCATTACATCCTCAGGACGAAAAGCATGTCCGTCAAACATTACTTGTCCACTATCGGGAGCCGTAATACGATTGATAATACGAATGAGTGTAGTTTTGCCTGCACCATTAGGGCCAAGCAATCCGAACACTTTGCCACGCGGCACACAAATACTCACATCGTTAAGAGCGGTGTGAGCAGCATAACGCTTGGTTATGTGTGCTGCTTTTAAAAAAAAGTCTTGCATAATACGAGGGGTTATTATTTTACGGGGGATATAGTATAGCCTGCTTGCTTTAACAAATTCAACAAACCTTTTTCACCAGGAAGATGTAAGCAGCCTACAGCAAAAAAAGTACTTTTTTGCTGCATAATAGCAGGAAGGAGTTTTGCCCAATTAGCATTACGAGAAAAAATAAGTTCTTCCTCCTCAGCTGAAGTAATGTCGCAAGCATTGTGTTGCTTCTCGTTAGAAATACGATTCAATTCATCCAAGTCTTGCTTATAGAAGGCTGCAATAATGCGCCTTGCTACTTCTTTATTGTAGTCGATATTATCAACAGTACACATCAATTTTTCAATTTGACGCTCAATAGGATCGCCATAAAGGATTTTTATTTGCTGGTCAATCGTTTCAAGCCCATCCACTTTTTTATGCTTTGACATAGCATAGCTCTGAAAGTAAGCATCAAACTGCACTTGTTCTTCATTTGGCACACCTCCATTCTCCTTCATATTGATGAACGCTTGCAACATGGTGTTAATAACTGCAGGCTTCATTTGATTGAGTGAAGACATCTGAGGATTTGTAAGATCCGTACCCAACAATTCACTCATTAGTTTATTAAGACGCGAGAATTGTTCTGCTGTAAGAAGTTTTGAAATAGTTTCTCCCTCAGGCAACGAAGAAGCTTGCAACATTTTGTCAGTAACAGAAGCATTAGTAAGCACATCCTTATAACTAAGTTCGCCATACACTTGCTCGCAACTATTGAGTGCCTTGCGTAATCCTACTACAGAATCCACAAACTGCACATTAGCCAAATGATAAGTGCCCATAATATAAGAAGGCTTACGGAGGTCGTTTCCCGTTACTCTGTAAAGTAACTGAGCCGAAGTTGTTGTGGCAAAGCAAACTATTGCCAACAAACAAAGCAATTTTTTTTTCATTGTGATAAAGATTATTATATAATAAAACATTAATAAAAGGAAGAAAACAATAAGTTTCTTCTTAAGAAAAGCATTTACACCTGTTTGTATATTTAGACGAACAAACAGGTGTATTTGCTACATATTCTTTTTAAAGAATGATTTTCTAAAAACTATAATTGCGTTTCTCCCTCCATAAAGTTCTCCATAAACATGTGTTCACCATCGAACACTGCATAGGAGAATTGACTAATCCAATCGCCCAAAATCATGAGGCGCGTGCTACGTGCCAACATTAAATCGAGCTCAATGTGACGATGCCCAAAGATGAAATAGTTAATGTCGGGGTGCGATTGCATGTATTCTTTGGCAAAGATAACCAATTCCTCGTTTTGTTCTCCCTGATAAGGAGGCTCTTTGCCATCTTCACGTTTTAGTCGCGAACGTCGTGCCCACTCCAAGCCAAAGGCTATCCCCCAACGAGGATGAAGCATCGAAAACAGACGCTGACAAGTAGTGCTATGAAACATGGCACGCAAAAACTTGAATTTCTTATCCTTCGAACCAAGTCCATCACCATGGGCAAGAAAAAACATTTGCCCATGCAACTCCACCACCTCGCTATGGCGATGTAATGTCATGCCACACTCCTTTTCAAAATAGTCGAGTTGCCAAATATCATGGTTTCCAATAAAATAATGAACTTCAACCCCCATATCAGTGAGTTCACTGATTTTGCCAAGCAAACGCGTGTACCCTTTAGGAACCACATTTTTATACTCATACCAAAAGTCAAAAATGTCACCCATTAAATACACCGCTTCGGCTTTATGCTTTATGCTGTCAAGAAAGTTCACCAATCGCCTTTCCTGCATACGCGGATGCGGAATGGCAAGACTTCCCAAATGCGCATCCGACAGAAAATAAATGTTGCGACGCGCTATATGCTCTGATTGATTGTTGTGTTGACTCATAACTGAAAGTTTTTTGGGGAGGGAAAAAGTTTCCACTTCTTTTTACATAAATCCGAGTTCTAACTTAGCCTCTTCGGTCATCATGTCTTTGTCCCATTCAGGCTCAAACACAAGGTTCACCTTAGCCTCTTTCACACCAGTGATGCCATCAAGCTTGGTGCGAACATCCTCAACAATAAAGTCGGCTGCAGGACAATTTGGGGCAGTAAGCGTCATATCAAGCTCAAGAATGCCATCGTCGTGCAAATCTATGCGATAAATCAATCCCAAGTTGTAAATGTCAACAGGAATTTCAGGGTCGTATACGGTTTTAAGCACATCCACAATGCGCTCTTCTATTTTAAGTTTTTCTGTAGCTTCCATGTTTTTTTAATTATATTGATACCCATGTTAAATTCGTCCTTCTTCCCTATAGCTATAAAAGCCCTTGTCGGCAACTATTATATGGTCGATAAGCGTTATGTCCATAACACGAGCGGCAGTTTTTACCTTCTCTGTCAGTCGGTCGTCTTCTTTACTTGGTTTCGTATGTCCCGATGGATGATTGTGCGCCAACGCAATGCATGTGGCATTTGCAAGCAACGCTTCCTTTAACAAAATACGCACATCCACCACAGTACCCGTGATGCCACCCTTGCTCAGCAACTTCGAACCAAGTATACTCAAACTCTGACTTAACAACAACACGTAACATTCCTCGTGTGACAGATCCTGCATCTTAGGCTTAAAAAAGTTATAGATATCAGCCGCTCCCACCACTTTCACACGTTGATCACTTTCGCTACCTCGGCGCACCCCAATCTCACAAGCAGCCAAGATGGTAATAGCCTTAGCAGGCCCTACACCCTTATACTGACAAAGTTCGGCAATCGTCTTGCGTCCCAAAGTTGTGAGGCTTCCCTTGCAATCACTCAAAATGCGCTGCATAAGCCCCACAGCATTTTCATCGGTGTTACCCGAGCCTATGAGTATAGCCAACAATTCCGAAGTGGTTAGCGATCCTGCACCTTGCGCAATGAACTTTTCGCGTGGGCGGTCATCAAGTGCCAAGTCGGTGATACTGAGTTTCATACTACCTATTTATAAAAATTCTTGCTAAAAGCCTCAAATTCGCCTTTGCCTAACACACAACGTCTCCACCATGCACGCCAAAAGCCCGAGCCATAGCCCCATAGCTGAATGTAAGCTGCTGCAACAGCTCGCAATCCTACGCCCAAACTGCGCTCTTGCAAGGCAGCATCCACAAAAATAATAAGGGCAAATAAAACAAAAGGCAACAGCATTACCCACCAATGCGGACAAGCCACTGCTGCAGCTACAATACTCAGCAACACCAAAAGGGCGCAACCCAAAGTAAAGACTGCAGGTAGCGTATGCACCAACTTCAAAGTGCCAGGATGACGCTTCATAAGGTTGATGCGAGCAATGCCTGAATTGTGCACTTGCTTAAAGAACTTTTTAAGATCCGTGCGGCGCTTATGCCACACCCAGGCTTCTGGAAATAGGCGACACTTATAGCCTCCTTTAAAAATGCGTGTTGAAAAGTCTATGTCCTCGCCAAAACGCATTTTCGAAAATCCTTGCAATGCTTCATATACCTCGCGTCTTACGCCCATATTAAACGAGCGCGGATAAAACTTATCCATCTTTTTCTTACCCCCACGAATGCCCCCTGTAGTAAAGAAGGAGGTCATGGCATAGTTAATAGCCTTTTGCATCGGTGTGAAATCTTTATGCGCACGGTCGGGACCCCCAAAGGCATCACATGGTTTTTGTTGCAACTCATCGTCAACAGCCTGCAAGTAACCTGGCGGAAGCACTACGTCAGAGTCTAAAATAAGCACATACTCGCCCTGCGCACGCTCCACACCATAATTACGGGTCTGACCAGGTCCTGAGTTAGGCTTATTATAATAGCGCACATTCAAGTCCGAGCTGTAGCTACACACCACATTCTCGCACGGTATGTTCGATCCGTCTTCCACAACAACCACCTCAAAGTCTTTAAACGTCTGCGTTTTAAGGCTCTGCAGCAATTCGTCCACCTCATTGGGACGGTTGTAAACGGGTATTATAAATGAATATTTCATCGGAATGTATAGTAATTTCTGCGAAGTTAACACAAATCTTCAAGAGATAAGCAAAGATTTGTCGTTTTTTTAACTCCCATCGTTATTTATCAAAATATTTGATTTGTGCAAAAGCTCCATAAAACAACAACTAACACAAGAGAAGCTTTTTTAGAAGATAAGTATCAAAGAATTTGTTATGCGGTATTTGCAAAACGCTATTGCAGCAAAAAAATATGTTGTAAAAAACAGCAATATACTTTCTTACTTTTTACATTTGCGTTAAATTTGCACGCGTAAACTTCAACACACAACACATTAACACCTATGGGAGGCTTCTTTGGCACCGTATCGCAGATTGACTGCGTAGCCGATTTATTTTACGGCACAGACTACAACTCACATTTAGGCACACGCCGAGGTGGTATGGCCACTTACAACAAGGAAGAGCGTGCGTTTACGCGTTCCATCCACAATCTTGAAAGTTCTTATTTCCGCACTAAATTCGAGCCAACATTGTCGCGCTTTGCTGGTGCTACATCGGGCATTGGCGTAATTAGCGACACAGATGCACAGCCTCTTGTGCTCAACTCGCATTTGGGGCGGTTTGCTATTGTAACAGTAGCAAAAATTCAGAATATCGACGAGATTGAAAAACAACTGCTCGCACAGAACATGCACTTTTCAGAACTCTCGTCGGGTAAGACCAATCCTACCGAGCTTGTTGGTTTGCTCATTATTCAGGGCAAAACATTTGAGGAGGGCATCGATAATGTATTCCGCAACATCAAGGGTTCATGCTCCATGTTGCTCTTAACCGAGGATGGCATTATTGCAGCTCGCGACTCATGGGGACGCACCCCTATTATTATAGGTAAAAAAGAGGGCGCATATGCTGCTACAAGCGAAAGCACAGCATTCCCTAACTTAGACTATACAACAGAGCGTTTCTTAGGTCCTGGCGAAGTAGTGCGCCTGCGCCCCGATAGCATCGAGCAATTGCGTGCACCTCGCAAAAACATGCAAATATGTTCATTCCTTTGGGTGTACTATGGTTTCCCCACTTCAACCTACGAAGGTCGCAATGTCGAAGAAATGCGCTATGAAAATGGGCGCATCATGGCAATGGAGGATGATACCGAAGTTGACTGCGTTTGTGGTATCCCCGACTCAGGTGTAGGCATGGCATTAGGTTATGCTGCTGGCATGCAGAAGCCTTATCAGCGTGCCATTTCTAAATACACTCCCACATGGCCTCGTAGCTTCACCCCTGCCAACCAATCCATGCGTTCGTTGGTTGCTAAGATGAAGTTAATTCCTAACCGCGATATGCTCAATGGCAAGCGCGTGCTCTTCTGCGACGATTCTATTGTGCGTGGCACACAGTTGCGCGACAACGTGGGTGTGCTTTTCGATGATGGAGCACGCGAGGTTCACATGCGCATTGCTTGTCCCCCACTTATTTATGGTTGCCCCTTCATTGGTTTCACCTCTTCAAAAAGCGACATGGAACTTATCACCCGTCGCATCATTGGTGAGTTCGAAGGTGACCCTAACAAAGATTTAGAGAAATACGCCACAACCGATTCACCCCAATATCAACGCATGGTTGAGGAAATTCGCAAACGTTTAGGATTGACTTCTTTGCATTTTAACAAGCTCGAAACATTGGTGCAAGCCATTGGCTTGCCTAAGTGCCAACTCTGCACCCACTGCTTTGATGGCACGGGATGCTGCGGTTGCAATGAATAATAAACACACACCTATATTATATAGAAAGGGTAGTTCTGCTTTTTAGAACTACCCTTCATTTTTTAGAACCCAAAAAGACAAGCTAAAAACTTACTTGATAAACAGCAAAAAAGACCTCAGAAAAGCATACGCTCTTCCAAGGTCTTTTTTTCAAGCAACGAATTGTTTATTTCTTGCCATGAACTTCGTCAGACACGGTCAACTTTTTACGACCTTTTGCACGACGTGAAGCCAATACGCGACGGCCATTGGCAGTCTGCATACGCTGACGGAAACCATGCTTGTTGTTTCTCTTACGATTGTGGGGTTGGAATGTTCTTTTCATTTTTGTTATGCTGTTTTTTTGTTTTTGATATACATATCAGGTGAGCGGGAAAGGTCAGCACCACCATTGTAACAGACCTCACGGCCTCGTTCAGTTTCATTGAGGCACCTTCCTACTTCGGGGTGCAAAGTTATGAAAACTTTTGTGATTGAGCAAAAAAGGCGTGCTTTTTTTACATCGAAATAAGCTTTTCGCACATTTTCAACCTAAAATAAGCCACACTTTCTCGCCTAAAGTTACCTTTCTGCTTATTTTGCAGCAAAGCGAGCAGCCTGTTCTGCTATCAAGGCAGCGTCATCAAAATAATTGATTTTCATTGCACGGCGCACATCGCTCAAGGTGTCGGCAGCTACGGCACGTGCCTCTTCGCAACCCTTACGTAGCATTTCGTAAACTGCGGGAATATCTTTTTCAAACTCTGCACGACGCTGGCGGATGGGTTCAAGTTCTTCCTGTAAAATCTTATTGAGGAATTTCTTCACCTTCATATCGCCCAAGCCTCCACGTTGGTAGTGCTCCTTCACTTCGTCAAGGTTTTGATATTCGGGCCAATAAAGACCAAAGTGCTCAGGACGGCAAAAAGCATCAAGATAAGTAAACACGGTGTTTCCCTCAATGTGTCCAGGGTCTTCAACACGCAAGTGGGTGGGGTCAGTATACATAGACTTCACCTTTTTCTCCACCTCCTTTGCTGTTTCAGAAAGGTAGATGCAGTTGCCCAAACTCTTCGACATCTTTGCCTTACCATCTGTTCCCGGCAAACGGCAGCAAACGGAATTGTTGGGCAACAAGATGTTGGGCTCTACCAAAGTTTCGCCATAGATGTGATTAAAGCGACGTACAATTTCGGTTGCTTGCTCAATCATGGGCTTTTGGTCCTCGCCAGCAGGCACGGTGGTAGCGCGGAAGGCTGTAATGTCGGCTGCCTGACTAATGGGATAGGTAAAGAAGCCCACGGGGATGCTCGACTCAAAACCACGCATGCCGATTTCAGTCTTAACCGTAGGGTTACGCTGCAAACGGCTTACGCTTACCAAGTCCATAAAATAGAACGAGAGTTCACAAAGCTCAGGAATTTGGCTTTGAATGAAAATGGTTGTTTTTTGCGGATCGAGTCCACAAGCCAAATAGTCGAGTGCCACCTCAATCACATTTTGACGCACCTTTTCAGGGTTGTCAATATTGTCGGTCAATGCCTGTGCATCGGCAATGAAGACAAACATTTTTTTGAAGTCGCCCTCGTTTTGCAACTCAACACGACGCTTCAAAGAGCCAACGTAATGGCCTATGTGAAGGCGACCCGTAGGACGGTCGCCTGTTAATATTACCGTATCTTTTGCCATAATATATATGTATTTGGGAGCAAAGTTACATTTTTTTTCATAGAATGCCGTATCTTTGCACACATAAAAAGCAAGTTGGCATGTTTAAAGCCTGCCAACACATCAATTTTCTAAGATTAAAACAGATTATGCAAATACGCGTTCACAGCTACGAGTCGATGGGCACGTTCGATGGTCCAGGTCTGCGCTACGTAGTTTTTTTACAAGGCTGCCCTTTCCGCTGTCTTTATTGTGCCAACCCCGATACAATCGATGCCGTTGGCGAAAGTACCCTTACCGACCCCAATCACATTGTGCAACAAGCTGTGTCGTTTAAGCCTTTCTTTGGCAAACGAGGTGGCATTACCTTTTCGGGGGGCGAACCTACGGTACAAGCTAAAGCACTTATTCCTTTGTTTAAAATGCTGAAGGCTGAGGGTATCCACATCTGTGTCGATAGCAATGGTGCCATTTGGAACAAAGATGTGGAAGAACTTTGGGGACTTACCGACCTCGTTATGCTCGATATCAAGGAATTTAACCCCGAACGCCATCGTCACATAACAGGACATGGCAATGAACAACCTTTGCGCACTGCCGAGTGGCTGGAACAAACAGGACATCCCTTTTGGCTACGCTACGTATTGGTGCCAGGCGTAAGCAATTTCGATGAGGACCTACATGCTTTGGGCAAACATTTTGCGAACTACAAGCAGCTACAGCGCATCGAGCTCCTCCCCTACCACACCTTGGGCGTTCACAAATATGAGGCTTTGGGATGGGACTACAAACTAAAAGACGTCTCCACGAATACGCCCGAACAAAAACAACATGCCGAAAACATTTTGCGTCAGTACTTTGGCGACCGTCTTGTGGTAAACTAAATAAAAGGTAGTTTTATAAGGACTGATTTTAAGAAGGTTCTGTATTTTAATAAAGTTCTGTATTTAAAAAAGGTTCTGTATTTAGGAAGATTCTAAGATTTTTGTTTTTGTAAATTCTAAGAATTCATACCATTCCGCCCAACATTCAACAAACGCCAACTCATAAAGCAACGCAATTCCACTCATACATTCTCTCCATGCGTCCCTCCATTGCAATAATTTTGCCCAATACATTGGCAGCCATAGGTCTTTCAGACATTATACATCGTATGATGCCTGGTGCCGATGTATGTTTATTTTCACGTTACGCTGAACTAATACAAGCCGATAATGCGGATAGTTTCTTTCACTATTTTGTTTCAACCGAAGAATTATTGGTGGGAGCTTCTTATTTTTTGCAACGTCAGCACAAAACTATTGTTTTGGTTCATGCTGAAGATACCATGCATTTGCCACATGGCTTTCACACACTCAATGTTTTTCAAGACGAGAAAGCACTTATTTCTGCCATTATAGCCTTGGCGCAACGCTCACATGGTCCGCATGGCAAAGAACCCGAAGTTGTGCGTCAAGCCCAATTACCTGTTACCAACGACGATAAGGAGACCCACGAACATCCGCACCTCACACCTCGTGAGCGCGAAGTACTTAAGGGTATCGTTTCGGGGATGATTAACAAGGAGATTGCAGCACAAATGGGGGTTAGCGTAGCCACGGTTATTACACACCGCAATAACCTTACCGACAAATTAGGTACACGTAGCGTAGCCGCCCTCACCATCTTTGCTGTAATGCATGGTATTGTGCAAAGCGAAGAGCTTATATGAAAGAACCGACCAAGGTATACATAAAAGTCAGGTATGTTAAGATTTGGGTATTACCCAATCTCACATACCTGACTTTTAAGTAGGTGTTCGAAATTATTTTTACATTGAAAGTGCGTTATCGGGATGCAGCTGTTTTCCTCGGATGAAGGAGCATAGCGGGCTATGTGACTGAGAACGAGGGAAACAGATGCGCCCGAGAACGTGCTTTCAATGCGAAAATAACACGTACTGATTGTATAAAATAATTTTGAACACCTACTTATGATGCACATTTCAAACTGAAAAAGTTTGTATTACTTCTTACTTAAGAACACACTTAACCAACTTGCCCTTTGCAGTACGCAAGAGGTAGACACCACTGAAAGCGGACTGCGATTGGAGAGTTGCATAAGGCATACGACCTACGAACTGACCATGAACTGTGTAAACATCAACCATCTCGTTGGCAGCAATGTCATTATTAGCCTCAGCAGATGTCTGCAGAGAACCAATTCCTTCTGAAATACCCGAAAGTACCACCTTTTGCCAGGGTGTCCAAGAAGAAAGAACATTTCCCTTTGCAGCTTGAACACGCCACATGTAAGTGCCACCATCCGTAAGGTCTGTAAAGGCTAACGAAGTTGAGGTAATACCCGTAAAAATTTGTTTAGCACGCGATGCTACAGTCTTTACCTTATGTTGAGCAGAAAGCACATCGACAAGGTCATCTGCCTCAAAGTCACCATCGAAGATGCTCACAGCATTTACATACGAGCGTTTGGTTGAGGTGATTTTCAATTTAACGCCACTACCCACGGGATTAGCGAAATGGAACACTTGCATATTGCCAGTTGCTGTAATAGACTGTGACGACAACTCGGCATCATTGGCTGAGAGCAATGTTAAGGTTACCGCATTCTCGGTTTTGAACGGAGACATAGTAAGTGCCACAGTAAGCACTTCGCTGTCAGCATCTAAACTGGGCGAAACAAGATACCCCATAGACTTTGATGTGCCGAGTTTTGCACCACCAATGCCATTGTATACCTTAAGACCTGTCCAACCAGGAGTGGCTGTCTTTTCGTCGAGCGATGAAGATATGTCCTTTGAGCCATCAACCTTTAAACCTTCGCCCCATTTTGTAAAGTCTTCGCCAATTAGTTTTGCTTCTGAGGGGTCTTTAGCAGCACCCAATTCTTTGATTTCGAGGTTATAATTTTCGGCGTCAGTCACAGCTCCCCATTGTGCCGTAAAGGCTGTAGTTGAATGGATTGTAGACTTTAAACTCTCTTCGGCTGGTGTGTCGAGGCTTTCACCATTCATAAAGGTGAATGAAATAAGTCCGTCCTTGCTCTCGGCTATCTCTGTAATGGGTTTACCCATATACTTGCGACCATCAGCATTGGCATTGAACAATGTAGCCGCTGGTTTCGAGGTGTCAGTGAGTTCTGTATTACCACTGGTTCCTGGATAAGTATCGCCATCCATACTGGTGGCTGTATACTTATTGTCGGCTGCAATGATTGAAAAACGCTGATGGTTCTTTACATCGTTCAAGGTGTTTTCTTCCCAAGCACGCTTATTATAATCGACATGGATTACCAGCAAGCCATGACCAGGCAGTGCTTTATCGCCACCTTTCTGCTGACGGTTTTCAAGCAGATAATATTCGGAAGGAGTTTTCTCGTTATAAACGATATAAGCTTCGGGCACATCAGAGAGTGCCTTCATGTCTTTAACATAGCAAGCCGAATTGAGTTCGGTGGGTTGCATCCAACCACTCACCCAACGCTGGTAAGAGTTGTAGCCCACAGGTTCGTAACCATCGGCAGCATACGAGCCGTAGTCCATTACGTCCCACTCTTGCATGCCATAGCCTCCACCATAGGTTGTGTCGTAAATATCGGGCAAGCCTAAACAATGGCTAAACTCATGACATGCGGTGCCAATGCCTTCCATGGTTTTACTACTGGTGTCGCCCATTAACTCTGACGAACAACCATAGGTGTTGATGCGTACACCATCAAGTGTAAGACTGTATCCAGCCTCCTCTATTTGCCACTCGTGCGGCCAAATGGTATCTTCAATATCTGTAGAGGCTTCGCCATAACCCGCATAAATTACATATACTTGGTCTACCTCGCCATCTTTATCCCAATCGTAATCGGCAAAGTTTACCTTTGAAGCTGCCAGTTTGCAAGCCTCAACCACCATGCCTGCGGGGTCTATGTCTTCTTCATTACTATTGTTACCCCCATACTCCTTCATGTTTTTCGACACGGTTACAGGACCTACCACATCAAAGGTGAGATCAAACTGACCATATGATTGGTTGTAGAAGTAATCGTGCACAGAACCTGAGTTACCATTTTTGCTATAGCCTTTTTGGTTAAAGAAATTGCTCCACTCTTCGTTGTTATGAGCAGACTGCATCTTGACATCTTTAAAGTTTACCAAAATGACTAAACCCTTGCGCGAACCTGTTACTCCGACTCCTTCGCCTCCTACACCAGGAGCTATGCTCACTTTATGGCGGTTATTACGCTTTTGCAATCGGGCTATGCGATTGGCATTACGTTGTGCAGCACGCTGTACACCTTTTTGGCGTACATGGGCTGCATGTTGTGCGTTATTGTTTACAAAAGTTATCTCACCCGCAGCGCGTTCATCGGCATTATGTGCTAACTGAGTTGAGGCTGTTGTGTTGCCATTGGCATCGATGGTTGCATAGCAATAAGCGCCGTCTGCACGCTTAACAAGAGGTATTCCATCGAGTGTTGAAACAAAATGGTAGTTTTCATCGCCCTTAAATGTAATGGTAAGTGTTGTACCATCGGGCTGCTTCACCGTTTGCTTGCGCGGCTTGGCAGGTATGGCACTTGCCGAGACAGCAAAAAGGGTTGCTGCGAACAGCGTAAGTAGAGTTTTCCTCATATATATAAATAGAGTTGAATGTCTACAAAGAGAAAAATTTAGGAGTTAAAAAGTTAAGTGGTTACTAAATGCGTTATAGCTTATCTCTTAAACTTTTCAACTCCTAAACCTTTTGTTCTTTATTATGTTATGCGTGTATGTTATGCGTGCACGTAAGTTCCAATGTTTTCGCCTTCGAGCACCTTCTTCAGATTGCCGTAAACATCCATATTGAACACGTAGATAGGCAACTTGTTTTCGCGACACATGGCGGTTGCAGTAACATCCATCACCTTAAGACCGCGCGAAAGAACTTCATCGTAAGTGATTTCATCGAACTTAGTAGCTGTAGGGTCTTTCTCAGGGTCGGCAGTGTAAACACCATCTACACGAGTACCCTTAAGCATTACGTCTGCCTCAGTTTCGATGCCACGCAATGATGAGCCTGTGTCGGTGGTGAAGTAAGGACTACCTGTGCCACAACTGATGATGGCAACTTCGCCACGTTCCATAGCTTCAATAGCCTTCCATTTGCTATAGAACTCGCCAATGGGTTCCATACGGATGGCTGTGAGCACATGGCTCTTTACACCGATTGCACCCAGTGCGCTGCTCAAAGCAAGCGAGTTGATAACAGTGGCACACATTCCCATTTGGTCGCCCTTTACACGGTCGAAGCCTTTACCTGCTCCACTCAAACCACGAAAGATGTTGCCACCACCAATAACGATGCTGATTTGCACACCCATCTCGAGCGCTTCTTTTATCTGTGTTGCGTATTCGTTGAGACGTTTTACGTCTATGCCATAACCTTGCTCGCCCATCAAGCTTTCACCACTGAGCTTAAGCAAAATGCGTTTGAACTTTGCCATATTTTATTTATCGTATAATTATTATAATGTGCGCAAATTTAATGATTTAATTTCTTTCGTTGCAAATTTTCTGCATTTTCTTTGTGAGTTTGGGGTAGAGAAAGGCTTGTACCATGCCACGACAACCCAAATAAGACAAGAATGCAACCCAAAGCACATGATTGGTGAGGGGGAATAGGCCTATTATTACAAAAAACAAAACAGAGGCAGCTAACATGCTGATGAGCATGTAACGCGTGGCGGTAGAACCTATAAAGAGTCCGTCGTAAAGAAAAGCACAAAAGCTCACCAACGGAATGCAGCAGGCGTAAGGCAAATAAGCTGTGGCTTGTGCTACGACAGCCGAACTATCGGTGAGTAAGGAGAGTATAACATCGCCCCAAACAATGTAGACCAACGTAAAAGCTGTTACCAAAACCACGCCCCATTTAAACAAACTGCGAGTTAAAGCGTAAAAGCCTTCGCGATTTTGGGCTCCATAATATTGTCCGCCAATGGCTTCGCCTGCATACGAAAAACCATCAAACAAATAAGAGAAAAGGGTAAAGAATTGCATCAGCAGGGTGTTGGCTGCCAAGGTTAACTCGCCTTGCGTAGAACCTGCCGTTGTGAAATAGCTGCTCACAGCTATCAAGCAGAAGGTGCGAAAAAAGATGTCGCGATTGACACTAAAAAACTTACGGAAGGCTGCACTGTGGGTTACTTCGCGCCACTGCACACGAGGTAAATGGGAACGATATTTACAAAGGAACACGCCAACGGCTGTTAAAAAGCCAGCATATTGCGCAACCAAAGTTCCCACTGCAATGCCTTCGACTTTCCAACCAAAGCCTAATACTAACAAGGCACTAACGATGATGTTGACCCCATTTTGCATAATGGCAATAACCATAGGCACACGCGCATTCTGCATGCCTAAGAACCAACCTGTGAAACCATATAGTCCAAGTACAGCGGGTGCGCCCCATATAAGTATATAAAAATAGGTATGTGCCCACAAAGCTACTTGAGGTGTGGCTGTAATAAAACGAAAAGCTATGTTGATGATGGGACCTTGCAAAACAATGAGCAGCACCGAGACACATGTTGCTACACAAAGCGAGCGCAACAACACGAGCATGGACTCTTTGACATTTCCTGCTCCATAGGCTTGCGCTGTGAGTCCCCCCGTACCCATTCTTAAAAAACCAAACAACCAATATGCCATATTGAAGAGCATTCCCCCAACAGCTATGGCACCAATATAAGCAGCATTGCCTAAATGTCCTGCAATGGTGGTATCGACCAATGCCAACAGTGGTACTGTTATGTTAGAGATGATGCTTGGGATTGCTATGTGTAGTATCTTTTTATTCATGAGTCTTTTGAGAAATTCAACTTTACGCCCAAACTTACACGATTACCGCTTTTACTTCTTTAAAAGCATAGGTACGTTCACTTCCGTCTGTTTTTCGCAAAGTAAGCATACCTAAGGGCGATATATCCACGATGCTTGCTTGAAAGGGACCATCACCATCTTCGTAAGAATGAATACCTGTGCGACGATAAAGGTGCTCCATATATTCGGTGTGCAACACCTGAAAGTTACCTTGCAACAATAGTTGATAACGTTGGTTGAAAGCCTCAACTATGTTTTGAAGCAATAGAGCGCGGTCTACACTGCGCCCAATAATTTGTTGCAAGGCTATGGGATTAGGAGCATCACTATGAAACACAGGTTGATTAACATTCACCCCTACTCCTGTGAGCGTGTTTGAGATGTATGCACCACAAATGCTGTGTTCGAGCAACATGCCGCATATTTTATGATTATGCCAATACACATCGTTGGGCCATTTCACCGTAAACCCTTCTGCAAAAGCACTGAGAGCTGCGCGCACTGCCAATGCTAAAGCCTCGGAAAGGGCAAATTGTTGGGAAGCTTTAATGTGTTTGGGGGTGAAAGTAAAGCCAAATAGCAAGTTGTAGCCTGCATCAGCCTCCCACGATGTACCACGTTGTCCACGTCCTGCCGCTTGAAAATCGGTTACCATCAACACAAACTCGTTTGCATTTGGAGCATACTCAGCACGCTTTAGTTGCAACATAGTAGAATCTGTTTGAGGCAAATACACAAAATGCCATTGCTCAGGCAAATGCAAGGCACTGTAGGGTGTGTTAGAATGATGAAATGGCTGCATATTCGACTTGTAATTTTTTGGGCATTTTTTTGAGCACTTCTGCCAACGAATGGTCTATCAGTTGAAACACCAAGTCATCGGGCACATCGGCATCGAAATGCACCTCGTTCCAATATTTTTTGTTCCAATGCCATGCCCCTACCACTGCTTGGTAGCGGTCACGTAGTTGAATGGCGTAATCAGGGTCACACTTCAACACTACCAAATCTGGACGTTCCAAATCGAGGTAGGCAAATATTTTGTTGTAAACGCGAAACAAAATGCCTTCAGGACCAAAAGCTGAGTCCTCGGTTGCCAAAGACTTTTGCAAACAATAAGCGCGTATGGTTTCTATGTCCATTTTTATAAAGATTTTTACACCTCAAAAGAGCCATGACGCTGTGTTTGTTGCCACACCTCATCCTCGGTGTAAGCATGACGTATGTGGCTTATTTTAAAGGGCGGTTCAGTACCAATTACGGTAATGATGTCGTAACTGTATGCCTTGTTATGCAGATTATGGTATGCCATATAGGCTCTTGCGGCAGCAATAACATTGCGTTTCTTTTGCAAAGTTACCGCCTCTGCAGCAGGAGCAAAGTGTTCATTGCTTCGCGTTTTTACCTCAACAAATACCACTTCGCCATGCCACTCTGCCACAATGTCTAATTCGAGTTTTTCTTTTCGCCAATTACGGTCGAGCAACGTATAGCCCTTTAGTGCCAAATAATAAAGGGCTTCGTCTTCGCCAATGCGTCCAAGTTCGTTATGTTCAGACATAAAGTAGGTATTCTAATTTATTTTAGGATGGTACTAATAATATCAATGCAGAAAAAGAACAGCTTCACAAACTAATTTTGAACACCTACTCAGCGTTTCTTTTTAAAGAATTCTTTCATCAGTTGTGCACATTCTTCCTCGAGCACACCATGGGTTACCTGGGTCTTGGGATGGAAAGCCTTAGGAGCATATACCGAATAGCCACGTTTGGGGTCGGGAGCACCATAAACTACACGCCCCATCTGCGACCAACCAATAGCTCCTGCACACATAACGCAAGGTTCAACGGTTACATAGAGCGTACACACATCTAAGTATTTACCATTCAAGGCATCGGCTGCAGCTGTAATGGCTTGCATCTCAGCATGTGCCGTCACATCGTTAAGCGTTTCGGTAAGATTGTAGGCACGAGCTATGATGCGATCGCGACACACAACCACAGCTCCCACTGGAACCTCATCTTTATCAAAAGCCATGCGTGCCTGTTCTAAGGCTTTACGCATGTATTCTTCGTCTGTCATATTTTTTTTGAAAAAAGGAATTGAAGGGTGGTTCTGTTTTTTGAACCACCCTTTATTTTGAACAGCTACTTAAAACTTCTTTATCAATTTCAGTGCCACACGTCCGCGTTCTTCATCAATATCCATTACGCGCACCAACACTTGTTGCTGAATGTTTACCTCCTTAGCTGGGTCTTTTACAAAATGATCTGCCATTTGCGACACATGTACCAAACCTTTCACCTTGATACCCATATCCACAAAACAACCAAAGTTGGTAATATTGGTTACTACGCCAGGCACTTCCATTCCCTCGCGCAAGTCTTCAATAGAGTGCAAATTCTCAGCAAAACTAAATACCTTTGCAGTGCCTCGAGGGTCGCGTCCGGTTTTTGCCAATTCTTGCATAATATCGGTCAACGTAGGCAATCCCACATCTGCCGAACAATATTTGTTCAAGTCTATTTTAGCACGTATATCAGCTGAGGCTATAAGTGTGAGAACATCACAACCCGCATCTTTTGCCATACGTTCAACCAAAGCATAACGCTCGGGATGTACGGCTGTATTGTCTAACGGATTTTCTGCATTGGGAATGCGCAAGAAACCTGCACATTGCTCAAAAGCTTTGGCTCCTAAACGTGGCACCTTTAACAAGGCTTTACGCGAAGCAAACGGACCATTCTCTGCACGATAATCCACAATGTTTTGCGCCAAGGCAGGACCTAAGCCCGATACGTAAGTAAGCAAATGCTTGGAAGCCGTATTAAGATTCACACCTACCGTGTTAACACAACTCTCTACGGTTAAGTCGAGCGATTTTTTCAGTTCTGTTTGGTCTACATCGTGCTGATACTGTCCCACGCCAATAGCTTTCGGGTCTATCTTTACCAACTCTGCCAGAGGGTCTGCCAAACGACGACCAATACTCACTGCACCACGCACCGTTACATCATAGTCGGGAAATTCCTCGCGTGCCAATTTTGAAGCAGAATAAACCGAAGCACCATCCTCACTTACCAAGAATACATCAACATCTTTTAAGTGCAGGCTTTTAACCAATTCCTCGGTTTCGCGTCCTGCCGTACCATTACCAATTGCTATGGCTTCTATTTTATATTGTTCTACTAACGAGGCTACTTTAAAACCTGCTCGGGCATACTGATTTTGCGGTTGATGTGGAAAGATGGTTTCGTTGTGCAACAAATTACCTTGCGCATCTAAACACACCACCTTGCAACCTGTGCGAAAACCTGGGTCGATACCCATAATACGCTTTTGTCCTAATGGGGGTGTTAGCAACAACTGTTTCAAATTATTGGCAAATACTTGAATGGCTTCTTCATCAGCACGTGTTTTGCTCGAACCTGCAAATTCTGTTTCTATGCTGGGTTTGAGCAAGCGTTTATAAGCATCGGTTGCAGCCATCATCACGTGTTGAGATGCGGGTGAACCTGCCTTTACAAAGGGACGTTCTACACGACTGATGCAATCGTCCTCGTCCGATGGCGTTATGCTAACTCGCAAAAAGCCCTCTGCCTCGCCACGACGCATAGCTAACAAACGGTGTGATGTGCAACGCTTCAAAGGTTCGCTCCAATCAAAATAATCACGGAATTTTCCAGCCTTAGCTTCTTTACTCTTTACTACCTTTGAGCGTATCATAGCTGTATATTCAAACGAACGACGTACCACTTGACGCGTACGCTCGTCTTCGTTAAATCGTTCTGCCAAAATATCGCGAGCACCTTGCAAGGCTTCTTCCACGTCCTTTACCTCACCCTTTACATATTGTCGCGCCACTTCTTCTGGATTTTTGTAGGGCTGCAAGAGCAAGGTGTTTGCCAAAGGTTCAAGTCCTTTTTTACGAGCCACTTCTGCTTTGGTTTTGCGTTTGGGCTTAAAGGGCAAATATATATCCTCGAGCAAGGTTGCGTCCCAACAGTCTTCTATGCGTTTCTTGAGTTCTTCGGTGAGTTTGCCTTGTTCTTCGATGGTTTGCAAAATGTATTCGCGGCGGTGTACCAGTTCATTGAGTTTATCGTTTTGCTCTTTCACCTGTGCCACCTGCACTTCATTAAGTCCTCCTGTAGCTTCTTTACGATACCTACTAATAAAAGGTATGGTTGCACCTTGTTCTAAAAGATTGATGGTGCTTTCTACCTGCTTTTCACGCAGACCTAATTGGCGAGCTATTATTTCGGTTATATTCATTTTGCTGTATTATTAGGATGTTAAAGACATTTGGGATGTATGCGAACAAAACTTTACACCCCCCATTGCAAAGATAGTGCTTTAATTTTAAAACCGAAAATAAAATAGACTTTGCAAGCCAAGTAGGTGTTTAAAAATATTTCTACACTGCACTGTTTACTTTTAAAGGCGTCTTGTTGCTACGTGAAAATATTGGAAGTACATACCATACGCAGAATTTTAGCATATGGGTGTCGTTAACTAAAGAATTTGAACTATTATCATAGAAAAAAGTACAAAAACTTGGAACATAAAAAATAACATCGTACATTCGTACGAAAAATAAAGATTAATGAAAACAATCAACGATTATATTACCATACTTCGCAAATACTTAAGCACCAAAGCTGATGCTTATGGCATTACAAAAATAGGAATCTTTGGATCTGTAGCAAGAAACGAACAGACCGAAGATAGCGATGTCGATGTTTGTGTAGAAATGAAAAATCCAGACTTATTTACAATGGTTCACATCAAGGAAGAACTACAAGAGCTCTTTGGCAAACCTGTAGATATTGTACGACTTCGTAATAACATGAATCCTATGCTTTTAAAACAAATCAAAAGAGATGGAATCTATGCATAACGAAGAACTACTATACTATTCACTCAAACGAATAGCTTCCACTATTGAACGAATCATCGATAAATCTAAAAATATTGATGATGCACAATATTATGTTCTTTCTCCAATTGGTATGGAACGCCTCGAAAGCACTTGCATGTTACTTCTTGCAATAGGAGAAAGTATCAAAGGTATTGATAAAATGACACAAAAACGGCTTTTCCCAAACTACCCAGAAGTTGATTGGAAAGGAGTTATGGGTATACGTGATATTATCGCTCATCACTATTTTGATATAGACGAGTCTATTGTTTTCGATGTTGTCAAAAACAAACTTCCTGGAATGTTAGAAACAATAAATAAAATGATAGAAGATATCTAAGACATCGGTCAAACAAAGAAACTACTAATACTTAGAGTTTTTTCTTTGCTTGACCGATTGCTCTTCTTTGTATTTAAAGGATTCATGGTAAGCGTATCCGCAATGCTTGATATGTATACACTCGCCTTGCACTACTTTGCTTCGCCAAGTTAGGCGGCGGCTCGGTAGTCCAAAGAAAAAACACGTTTTTCTTTGGACTACACTCGCCTTGCACTAACTTTGCACCTCGAAACCAAAAGACCATCTTAATATTATGTTTTCAATCATCATGATTATAGTCTGTGGCATTGTGGCGGGCTTTGGATTAAGGCGCTGGCGCAAGCTACAGTATATTAACCACACTATTAGCTTTACCATTTGGTGCATGCTCTTTGTTTTAGGTATATCAGTAGGACAAAACCGTAGCATTGTTAATAACCTTTGGAGCTATGGAGCACAAGCTTTGTTGATTAGCGTGGCAAGCATGTTGGGCAGTGCCATCGGGGCATGGTTACTCTATAAATTTGTACTGAACAGGAAGGAGGGACAATCATGAAACAAAGCCTCTTTGTGGTATTTATGTTTGCTGCTGGATGCGTAGTTGGCGATGTCTTTAACTTGCACTGGGAGTTTCATCGTATGTCAATGATTATTCTCTATGCCTTGATGTTTCAAGTAGGTATTAGTGTGGGATGTAGCGACAATCTTAATGCTATTTTGCGAAATTTCCGTCCCAAAATGTTATTACTTCCTCTCACAACCATTGCAGGCACCTTACTTTTCTCAGCATTGGTCGGCTTATTCTTGACACATTGGGGGGTGCTCAACTGTATGGCTGTGGGCAGCGGAATGGGTTACTACTCTTTGTCGTCCATCTTGGTTACACAACTTAAAATACCTACTCTCGGACAACAACTGGCTGCTGAATTGGGCACAATTGCCTTACTCTCTAACATTTGTCGCGAACTGATAGCTATGATTTGTGTACCACTTATTCGCAAAACATTTGGTCTATACGCTCCCATTAGTGCTGCTGGTGTTACATCGGTTGATGTTTGCTTGCCAGCTATTAGTCGTGCATGTGGCAAAGAGATTGTCCCTATTTCTCTTTTCCATGGTATGATTGTAGACTTAACTGTACCTCTGATGGTACCTTTTCTTTGCGAACTTTAAAAACAAATGCTTGGGTGGCGACTCTTGTAAGTTGCCTCCCAAGCATTTGTTTTAATTCATAAAAATGCCCTCAAGCCAAAAGATTTCTGTTAAAGTTATTCCCCGTATATTGCCAAAAATGAAAAAAAAGGGAAACTAATGGCAAGAGTCCTATTTTTTATATTACCTTTGCATAAGATAGGCTGCACCTCAGCAGTATATTCAAGCAAGCTTGATACACTGCCTTCGGTTTGCACTATCTTTGCATAAGATAGGCTGCGGTTCAATAAGCACCAGCCTTTCTACAAACTCTATACACCCCGCAACGAAACAAACAGAGCGTATGACCGTCTCCGAATTTTTCAAAAAAATATTCAGCCGACAATTATTTGGCAACTGCTTGGGCATGGTTATTATAACTATTGTCCTAACTGTGGGCGCATTTTTGTTCATAAACGTATACACACACCACGGCAAAGAAGTGGAAGTGCCCAATGTCTGTGGCATGGATCAAACAGTGGCTAAAAGAAAACTCGAAACCATGGGACTGAAAATGGAAGTGTCTGACACTGGATATGTGTACAACGCTGCTGCCTTTTCAGTACTCGAACAGAGCATTAAACCAGGCGATAAAGTGAAACCTGGACGTGTAATTTTTATTACAATCAATGCCAATGGTCCCCGACAAATCACACTGCCTGATGTTGCTGACAACTGCTCACGTCGCGAAGCTGAGGATAAACTGCGCATCTTAGGCTTTAAATTGGCTCCCACAGAATATGTTGTGGGTGACCCTGACTGGGTATACGGCATCAAAGTAAACGGGAAAAGCGTACCTGCAGGAACCAAAGTTTCTGTGAACACACCTATCACCTTAGTTGTGGGTTCGGGTGGAAACATTGACGAATATAACGGTAACGACAGCATTGACTACTTGCTTAACGCTCCTACCGAAACCGACGAAGAGTTTATTGAAAGCGGTGGAGGCACAGAAGCTGAACATAGCAACGAACCGCACGACGAAGAACATGCCGAAGAGTAGTTTTTACATTCCCCTTCTTTCATTTTTTAAAAAAAGGGCTTTTCAAAAATGCTGACTTTAAAACAATAGAATTCTCTTGGAAGATAAATTTAACGACATAGACTTAGATAATCTTGAACTTAACGCAGTTCTTGACGATGACGATGCTGGAGAGGAAGCTGCTGAACTGTATGAACACTACCGTGTAGTAGCTGACAAAGGACAGCAATTGCTGCGTGTTGATAAATTCTTGTTAGACCATCTCAAAGATACCTCACGCAATCGCATTCAAGCTGCAGCAAAAGCAGGGTTTATACATGTTAATGAGCGTCCTGTTAAAAGCAATTACCGCGTTAAGCCTTTTGATGTGGTTACACTCTTGCTCGACCGTCCGCGCTATGAAAACAAAATTGAGGCGGAGGATATTCCACTCGACATTGTGTACGAAGACAGCGAACTGCTTGTGGTGAACAAACCTGCGGGTTTGGTAGTTCACCCTGGCTGCGGAAACTATACAGGCACTTTGGTAAACGCCATTGCATGGCACTTAAAGGATGACCCGAAATATGACCCTAACGATCCTGCCGTAGGACTTGTTCACCGCATTGACAAAGATACTTCTGGACTATTGGTGGTGGCTAAAACTCCTGATGCTAAAACCAAATTGGGACTGCAATTCTTTAACAAGACAACACGTCGTCGCTACAATGCCTTGGTATGGGGTAACTTGCAAGAGGACGAAGGACGCATTGAAGGAAACATTGCACGCAATCCACGCGACCGTATGCAAATGGCTGTATTCGATCCTGCATCAGGCATTGGCAAACATGCCGTTACACACTATCGCGTATTGAAGCGCTATGGCTATGTGACATTGGTGGAATGTATTCTCGAAACGGGACGTACACACCAAATTCGTGTACACATGAAACACATTGGACATCCACTCTTTAACGACGAGCGTTATGGAGGAGACCAAATATTACGTGGCACTCAAAGTAGCTCATACAATAGTTTTATTCGTAACTGCTTTGCTCTCTGTCCGCGCCAAGTGTTGCACGCACGCACATTGGGCTTTAAACATCCCAAGACGGAGGAAGAAATGGACTTTACCACTGAACTGCCTGAGGACATTACCGCATTACTGAAAAAGTGGGATACGTATTTGAGTGCAGCACAAAATCAAGCACATTGAAAAATTAGCATATTAGCAAATTATAACAATGAAACGTAAAATTGCTATTGTTGCCGGAGGTGACTCCTCTGAGCACGATGTCTCTCTGCGTTCGGCAGAGGGCATTCTGTCCTTTATGGACAAAGAAAAGTATGACTGCTACATTGTAGAAATCAGAACTGGTGGTAACTGGACCGTATTTTACGGACAGGAGAAGTGCATTGTCAACCGCGATGACTTCTCGTTTAACACCGCTGATGGCAAACGCCATAACTTTGACTTTGCCTACATCACCATTCACGGCACACCTGGCGAAAATGGTATCATGCAGGGTTACTTCGACCTTATTGGTATGCCCTACTCTACAAGCGATGTTTTGGTTGAAGCACTTACTTTCAATAAGTTTGCGCTCAACAACTTTTTACGCGCTTTCCCCGACTTGCACATCTCTGACTCTATAATGGTGCGCAAAGGCGACAACATCACAACAGATGACGAGAAGCAAATTGCTGAGCGTTTGGGCATTCCATGTTTCGTAAAGCCTAATGCAGGTGGATCAAGCTTTGGTGTTACTAAAGTTAAGTATGCCGATGCCTTACGCGCTGCCATCGATAAAGCGATGGTAGAGAGTGATGAGGTTATGATTGAAAAAATGATGAGTGGCACCGAAATTACTTGTGGCTGCTTTAAGCGTGCCAATGGCGACATTGTTACTTTACCCATCACCGAAGTGGTTTGCCACGATGAATTCTTTGACTACGACGCTAAATACAATAACAAGAGCGACGAAATTACGCCTGCACGCATTGCTCCCGAAACAGCTCAACGTGTAAGCGAAATGACTAAACGCATCTACCACATCTTGGGTTGCTATGGTCTCATCCGCATCGACTATATTCTCTCAGGCGAAAAAGGACAAGAGCAAATCAATATGCTCGAAATCAATACTACACCGGGTATGACTGCTACCAGTTTCATTCCCCAACAGGTACGTGCCTCTGAGTTTGAAATTAAAGATGTGTTGAGCGAAATTATTGAAGGTAAATTCTAAAAAGACCTTATGATTTTTGAAGTTTAGAAGTTTTGAAGTATGCCGTGCTAACACATGAAACAACCTCTTAACTTCTAAACTTTTTAAGTTTAAGTAGGTGTTCAAAATTATTTATATTGAATTGTTTTTCAGCATTGATATAATCAACTAATATTGAATACCTACTAACCATCTCTACTTAAGAGATTTCCAAATCCATTCACTTTAAAATTGCCACACCATGAATATACACGATTTTGACGCTATACGTCCGTTGCTGCCCGAGGAGATTCCTGCAGCCATTAAGTCTTTGTTTGCTGAACCACAATTTTGCAGCATCTTGCAGTCGTTCTACAAGGACATTCCACTCGAAATGCTCGAGGCTAAAGCACTGAGTTGTCCCTCGTTGCTCGATTTGCAAAAGACACTTATTTATCCGCTCGTAAAACAGCTAATGGCTAAGTGTGCCACAGGTCTCGACTTCGACACGAATGCCATTACACTTGCCGATCGTAAAAAAAGTTTTACTTTTGTGTCAAACCATCGCGACATTGTGCTCGACTCTGCTCTGCTCGACATTCTGCTCATAGACCATGGATTTGCCAACACCATTGAAATTGCCATTGGTGACAACCTGCTTATTTATCCTTGGATTAAGACATTGGTACGACTTAACAAATCGTTTATCGTGCTTCGTTCTGTGGGTATGCGCGAGATGCTGATGGCAAGCAAACGCATGAGCGAATACATGCACTTTGCCGTGAGAGAGTTGAACGAGGGCATTTGGATTGCACAACGCGAAGGACGAGCTAAAGACTCTAACGACCGTACCCAAGAGTCTATCTTGAAGATGATGGTCATGGGAGGCGAAGGCACTCCACTTGAACGACTCAAGGAACTCAACATCTGTCCATTAGCAATCTCTTACGAATACGACCCCTGCGACTTCCTTAAAGCTAAAGAATTCCAACAAAAGCGCGACGATGCCTTGTTTAAGAAGATCCGTCAAGACGACTTGGTGAATATGCAAACAGGTATCTTTGGTAAGAAGGGTAAGGTGCAATACCGATTGGCTGCACCTATTAACACATGGATTGATGAATATGCCAATCTGCCCAAGAATGAATTCTTTAAAGCTGTGGCAACTCGCATGGACCAAGCCATTCACGCCAACTACGAGATTTTTGCCAATAACTATGTAGCACTCGACTTGCTCAATGGCAATACTGAACAGGCTGCACACTACACAGCTGAGGACAAAACACGCTTTGAAGCTTATCTCAATGAACGCATTGCACTGATTGACCTTCCAAACAAGGACGAAGCCTTCTTGCGCGAGCGCATTCTTACGATGTATGCAAACCCACTTATCAATCACTTGGCTGCTAAAGCGGCTTTGTAATGGATAACGTTCTCTTATCTTTAGAAAATTCAAAAAAACGAACTACGCTTTTACAACATGGGCTTAAAAAAATGGCTTTTCGCACTAACTGCATTGTTACTTACTGCCTCGTGCAGCAAAGACGAAGCAATTCAGCCTGCTTACCAATTTGCTTTGACTGAAGTGGTTACCGACCATCAGGGGAAAGCCCATACCTTGGTGTTAGACGATGGCACCGAGTTAGCACTTTCTGAACCTATTACGGGCATGAAGGCTGACTCTCTCTATCGACTACAAGCACTTTTTGTGCAATCAGAACAAGGAGCGCAACTCCATTCCTATGCACAAGTATTGGCTCCCGAAGCCAAGGTATACGATGCCATGTATCTGCCCAAGGATGCTGTGAGTGTTGTTACATGTTGGCAAGGGAAACACTATGTAAACTTGCGTTTAGCTATTAAAGGAACTGCCTCAGGCAAACACCTTTTTGGTTTTAATGATGAGGGCACGCACCACCATACCAATGGTACACAAACAAGGTGCATAACTTTGCTCCATAACCAAAACCAAGATCCGCTTTACTACACGCGCGAGGTGTACATCTCATTACCCTTACGTCCGCTCATTCAATCTGTCCCCACCGACTCACTCCGCCTTCAAATAAACACCTTTCAAGGCATAAAGTCGTTTGTTTTTCCCTTAAAATAGAATCTATCTAACAGCTAAGACGTTTTAAGTAGACTTGCTAAATAGTTTGTAATACTTGCTAAATAGTTTGCAATACTTGCTAAGTAGTTTGCAATACTCGCTAAATAGTTTGTAATACTTAAAACTTAATACTTAATACTTAATCATGCTTTATTCCCCCGAAGAAATAAAACAACAAACGCGCGAACTTTGGCGCACTTGCTTTAATAACTCTGAAGAGTTTATGGACATTTACTTCGATGAGAAGTATACCGACGAAGCAAACCTCACCATACGCCACGACGGACGCGTTGTGGCAGCTACTCAACTATTGCCCTATCGTTTCACCTTTTATGGCTCAGTGCAACACATTGGTTACCTTTCGGGTTTAGCCACTGCTCCCGAATATCGCAACCGTGGCTTCGCCTCTAATCTTATTCACGAAGCACACCGCCGCCTCTACAAGCAAGGTGCTACACTGAGTTTTCTTATTCCCCAAGACGATGATACGCGCCATTTCTTTGAGAAACCACAACATGGTGCTTTTTGGACATCTGTCTATCGCCAAGAGCTCCCACTCGACATTACAAACGATGGAGACTTTAGCAAAATTGAGGTAACACGTCCTGATGAGTGGACGAACGAATTATATGTATTCTATCGCCGTCTTACAGCCGAACTGCCTTTTATGGTTCATCCCTCAGAGAATGACTTCTTTGCTGCACTCGAAGAGGCTGACTTAAAGGATGGTTACATTCTGGTGGCACATCGCAAACGTCGCATGGTAGGCTTCTGCTTGGCTGTGAAAGAGCCTAACGGCAAAGTGTACATCCGCACTTTGGCTATCACCGAAACCTCAACCCGCGCTGCTTTTGTAGACTATCTCTGTCGCGAATGTGGTGTTGAACAAGTATATCGCCGTTTCTGCTTACCAGGTTCACTCAAAGGTTGTATGCCCTATGCTATGGCACGTGTGGTTAATGTTCCTCGCTTCCTCTCGGCTATTGCCACTCCCAACCCTGGTTTTCAACTTCACATTGGTGTGGATGGTGACTTGGACATTCCTGAAAACAATGGATGGTATATTGTAGAAAATGGGCGTGTGCGCCTCACTGACGTTAAACCCGAAAGCATTGTTACTCCTGGTGGTTTGGCTGCTATGTTTATGGCAGCACAACCAATGGTTATGGACTTAATGCTCGACGAATAAATCTAACTTTTTTTGAATATGAAAAAAATGCTCCTACTGCTCGCTGCAGCATTGACTTTTGCCTCTGCCTCAGCACAAACGGCACTCGAACTTAAGCAGCAATCGCTTGCCAAATGGAACATTGGTGCTGCACAATATAGTGGCATTACTGCATTGGGTGGAAATCGTTACGCTTTGGTAAGCGACAAAGAACCTACTGATGGTTTCTTTATTTTTCGCATTGACCAAAGCGCCATTACAGGCGATGTAACCAATGTGTATATGGAAGGCTTTTATGGTAACCGCTCACCTAAGGTGGATGCACAAGGCATTAGCATACGCGACTGCGAAGGCATTGCCTATGTACCGCAAAGCAACACCCTATTTATTAGCGGTGAGGGTGACCAACGCATTCTTGAATATAACATGCAAGGACAACCCACGGGACGTGAACTTAATGTGCCTAAAATTTTCTCATCCAAGAACATTGTGTTTAACTATGGTTTTGAGGCTTTGTGCTACGACACCATTCACCATACTTTTTGGACTACTACTGAAAGTACACTTCCTGCTGATGGTCCTGCAGCTTCACCTACCACGCCTGGTGCGCAAAATTTATTACGTCTGCAAGCCTTCAATGATCATCTGCAACCTTCTGCCCAATATGCCTACCGCATGGATGTGGGTAAGAAGGACGACTTTGGCAAAACCTACGTTTTTGGTGTACCCGAGTTAACTCCCCTACCCGATGGACGCTTATTAGTTTTAGAACGCGAAGCGAATGTTACGGCAGGTGGCATGAGCAGTACCGTACGTTGCAAGCTTTTTGTTGTTGACCCACGCAATGCTTACGAAATTGATAGCTACACCCCCATGAAGGATGTAAACCCCAATCATTTCCTCGACAAAAAACTTTTAGTGGATTGGAACACGACCGTACAACCCTTCCGCTTAAACTTTGCCAATTACGAGGGCATGTGTTTAGGTCGAACTCTCCCCGATGGTCGCCAAACCTTGCTTCTTGTCAACGACTCGCAAGGCGGTTACCGCAAAGGGCCCTTCCAACTTAAAGATTATATTAAGGTTATTGTGTTGGGTAACTAATAGGTAATATCAACTGTCCCCAAAAAGTCTATTGATTAACTTGACCAAGTTAATCAATAGACTTTGCCTTTTCTATTGATTAACTCGTACGTGTTAATTGATAGACTCGAAAAGATAGAAATATCAGGAAGTCTTACGCGCCAGCCTCACCCCGTTAGGTAGGGTGTTCAAAATCCACAATTTTTTCTGCACGATTTATGATAGAATTATCAATGTTTCATGCGTCAGCCTCACCCCGTTAGGGGTGATATAAGGTAGCCAGGTATGAGAGTGAGAGGAAGCTTGTCTTCCCCTCACTCTCATGCCTGGTTTCCGTATGCAACAACTTCAAACTACGCACGCCGTAGGTGTGCAATTGGGCCTAGGCGTATAGCCGTTTTCATAGGACACGCATGTTGTTTTTATATGTTCGATTCATATAGGGCAAATTACAATATCTATAATACAATGTCAATGAAAACGGCTGTTCGCCTAGGCCCAATTGCACACCTACGGCGTGCGAAAGGCATCATCGGGGACATATCCAATAACCAGGCATGTGAATTCGGGGTAGACCCTCATTCACATACCTGACTACCATATATCACCCCGAATGGGGTGAGGCTTGCGCGTGAAAATTCCTGATTAAACTATCAAATCTCATGCAGAACATTTTTACAGATTTTGAACACCCTACCCCAAAGCATCCTAAAGTGTCTAAAAAAAGTATGTTGACTTACTTTGCCATTTAAGTTAACTTACTTAGCAAAGTAAGTTAACATACTCGGACATGTAAGTTTACTTACTTTTTTGAGGATATAGACAGAGTGTCTTTTTGACAATAGCTTTGCTTCGATGCAATAATATTGAAGCGTATATATAAAGAATGTAGTATTACTCTTTCGTCCAGCCTAGGCTGGACGACCATTTATCTTAAGATACTTTGCCTTTTAATATAGTATTACTTTGTCGTCCAGCCATAGGCTGGACGACTATTCATATCAATATACTTTGCCTTTTAATATATATTACTTTGCCGTCCAGCCTATGGCTAGACGGTCTTTGCTAAACTTTTAGACTTTACAATCTACTATAGCACTTACCATTCTGTTATATATATATACATACAACAAGCCCATTGGTAGAACTAAATATGCACCATATTAATTCTGCCAATGGGCTAAGTAATACTTAAGATTTAATACTTAAATATTTTACATGCGTTCATGGAACGAACGAGAAATTACTTCAAGCTGGTGTTCGCGTGAAAGCTTAACAAAGTTCACAGCGTAACCACTTACACGGATAGTAAGCTGCGGATACTTTTCGGGATGTTCCATAGCGTCCTCAAGCATTTCGCGGTTGAGCACGTTTACATTCAAGTGATGAGCACCCTTAGTGAAGTAACCATCCATCATTGTAACGAGGTTTTCTACACGTTCTTCAGCTGTACGACCCAAGCTTTGGGGAACAATGCTGAAGGTGTTAGAGATACCATCCTGTGAGTCACGGTAACGAAGCTTAGCTACTGAAGCCAATGAAGCAACAGCACCGCTCTTATCACGACCATGCATAGGATTAGCACCCGGAGCAAAAGCTACACCTGCGGCACGACCATCAGGAGTTGCACCCGTCTTCTTACCATACATTACGTTTGAAGTAATGGTGAGCAATGAAAGAGTAGGCTGAGCATTCTTGTAAACGGGAAGTTTCTTGAGCTCTTCGTCGAAGTAGTAAACGAGGTCAACACCAAGGTGGTCAACACGATCGTCATTGTTACCGAAGCAGGGGAATTCACCTTCAACATCGAAACCTTCAGTCAAGCCAATATCATTGCGCTTAGCAGTAACCTTAGCATACTTAATGGCTGAGAGTGAGTCGATAGCGATAGAGAGACCTGCTGCACCATAAGCAATGTTGATGCTGGGATCTGTGTCGATAAGCGCCATCTGTGCCTTCTCGTAGTAGTACTTGTCGTGCATGTAGTGAATGATGTTCATTGCATCGTTGTAGATGCGAGCAATCTGCTTAAGAACCATCTTGTAGTTCTTCAATACTTCATCGTAGTTCAATACGTCTGAAGTAAGCGCAGGAATACCCTCGAGCATCACAGTACCTGTCTTTTCGCAACGACCGCCATTGATAGCGAGCAAGAGTGCCTTAGCCAAGTTGCAACGTGCGCCAAAGAACTGAATCTGCTTACCAATAGCCTGATAGCTTACGCAGCATGCAATTCCGTAGTCATCGTTACCACGTACTTCGCGCATGAGTGTATCATTCTCGTACTGGATAGACGAAGTGTCAACACTAACCTTAGCGCAGAATTCCTTCCAGCCTTCGGGCAACTCGGGACTCCAAAGCACTGTGAGGTTGGGCTCGGGTGAGGGACCGAGGTTGTAAAGAGTTTGGAGGAAACGGAACGAAGTTTTAGTAACCTTGAGTGTACCATCGTTGAAACGACCACCAAGTGACTCAGTTACCCAAGTGGGGTCGCCAGCAAAGATTTCGTTATAAGCATCCATACGGAGGTGACGCACCATACGGAGTTTCATTACAAACTGGTCGATGAGTTCCTGAGCGAAAGTTTCGTCGATGAGGTTGTGCTTAAGGTCGTGCTCAATGTAGATGTCGAGGAACGAAGATACATTACCGAGTGACATAGCTGCACCATCCTGCTCCTTAACAGCTGCGAGGTAAGCCATGTAAACCCACTGTACTGCCTCTTGTGCGTTCTGAGCGGGACGACCAAGTTCAAGGCCGTAGTATTCGCCCATCACCTTCATTTCCTTAAGAGCCTTGATCTGTTCAGCAACTTCTTCACGCAAACGGATGCGTGCATCTGTCATGGGGCTACCAATAGCTTGCTTGTCAGCTTCCTTAGCTTCGATCAATCGGTCGATACCATAAACTGCCAAACGACGGTAGTCACCAATTACACGACCACGTGCATAGTTATCGGGCAAACCTGTGAGGAAGCCAAGTGAACGGAAACGACGAATTTCTTCAGTGTACACATCGAACACACCATCGTTGTGAGTCTTGCGGTAGTGTGTGAAGATGTCTTTTACATGTTCGTTAACAGGATGACCTTGCTGAGCGCAGGCCTTCTCTACCACCTTAATGCCACCGAAGGGCTTGATGGCACGCTTCAAAAGTTCGTCAGTCTGGAGACCTACAATGAGTTCATTCTCTTTGTCGATGTAACCAGCCTTGTGCGAACTGATAGTTGAAACTGTATCGGGGTCGAGTGAGCGAACACCACCATTAGCACGTTCTTCTTCAAGAGCCTGCAAGCAGATGTTCCACAACTTGCGAGTACGTTCGGTGGCACCAACCAAGAAAGAGGCATCACCTTCATAGGGAGTGATGTTACGCTTTACAAAGTCGGTAACATTGATTTGCTCAGTCCAGGGTCCTTCAATGAAATTCATTTGTATAAAGGGGTTTAGAGTTATAAATGCTTTATCATGCGCCGTCTGTTTTGTCCAATATATTTAGACAACAAACCGTGCATCATAAAATGTTATTTAAAAAAGAGTATAAGTAAAAATAGAAAGCTTGTTATTTAAAGGTAAGCTTATCCTTATGTTTTCGACTACAAAGTTACGACATACTTATAACATCTGCAAAGTTTCAACCGATTTTATTAACTATTTTGTAATAAGTTCAATCTTTGAGCAATAGAGTTGCTAAAGACTGAAGTTTTAATCCCCCATCAAGTAATATGTTTCATATATATAGGAGTATAGGAGGCACCAATCAAGCCCTATATCTGATTATTTGAGTAACAAATTTCTTTATTTTTTACGCCTACCTCACTCCATTCGGTAGAGTGAGGCAAGCGCAAGAGATATCTTATACTTCGCTCGCCTTGCACTACTCTGCTTCGCCAAGATAGGCTGCGGTTCGATAATAAGTAATGTTCAAAAAATAACTTCCGCAGAAATAGATAGTAATTTTTCATTAGAATCTTTTATGCGCCAGCCTCACCCCGTTAGGGGTGAT
>ERZ1023617.74-NODE-74-length-46195-cov-15.176723_pt1 | contig 46195 bp, 34 predicted proteins | sample MGYA00380328_ERZ1023617 | MGnify/ENA primary metagenome ERZ1023617 (study PRJEB33179, sample SAMN07448977) | human gut metagenome | biome: Human-gut; feature: Human associated habitat; material: Faeces | host: Homo sapiens | place: India: Bhopal | collected...
GCAAAATTCTCGATATAAACTAATTTTCAACATCTACTTAAGTAATACAAACTATGTGTTTTTTGGGGTCAAAAATGTCCATCAATGAGCCATAAATTTTTCATGAATTTTTCGGGTGGGTGCGCTACGCGATGCGGAAAATTTCCATAAATAACCCCTTGCGGGGTTGGCTAGCGCATGAAAAACTCAATAGTCTATAATAAGAATGTATTACTTATTACTTATTACTTATTACTTGTTCTTACATAGTTTGTATTACTTATTACTTATTACTTGTTCTTACATAGTTTGTATTACTTCTTACTTATTACTTAAAAAAATACTTATTTTTTTATTCTGCCTTCCACTTCATAAACCAGCGTTCGTTGAAGGTGATGCCTACGCACAGGCGGAGGTAGTTTTCAGTAACCATGCCTGCTACTTTGGGCTTCACGTGCTCGTATTGCGCTGAGAGGTTGAGATAGGTGCGATTGTTGTAGCGGTTAACAATGGGGAGGGCAACACCCAAACTTGCTTGAATGTCCTTGGGACCTTCCGTATCGTTAATCTTTGTGTAGGTGGTGCCATACGACACACCTGCACGATAGCGCACACGGTCGCGCCAATGAATGCCTTCGGCGTTGGGGATGTATTCGGCACCTAAGCTCACTTTGTGTACATCGTTAAAGAGTCCGCTCTGCTTGGTGTAGGTTGTTGCATTGGCGTTGATGGCAGGATAGTATACTTTGCTCCACTTTTGCAATGTGTAGTCTACACCTACGCGCAGCGCATTGTTAAACGTCCATGTTAAACCTACGCCAAAGGTGTGCGGCAACTGAAAGGCATTTTTACAAGTCAGCGTAGAGTCGCTCAGCAGGTTGTTAGACTGGGTGCGCTGGGTTGAAACTTGTGCCATGCGGTTTACGTCGTGACCTAAACTATAAGCAGCACCGAGCGTTAGTGTGTGCTTTTTGCTGAGTCGCTGTTCGTATTGCAAACCAAAGTCTACCTTGTAAGTGCGGATGTCTGTGCTATAAGTGCGGGCTGTTGTTACCACGTCCGACGAACTCATGGCTGATGACTGCAAGGTTGATTTATGCTCAATATCTCCCCACAAATAACCTACGTTCACACCTACTGAAAGGGGCTTGAAGGGGGCATAGCCCACACCTACATAAGCTACGTGTAAACCGCCATCGCCCTTGAACGTGCTGCTTTGGCTTGAGGCCATGCCTTGGTTGTTGACGTTTGTGGTTGTGGGAGAAGTTATTTTGTAGCCCACGGTGCTAAATGGCATCAAGCCCAACGACATGCCCAAGCGTGGTGCCATGCGAAACGCTGCCGATATGTAGTCAACCGACGTGTTGTGAGCATTGGTTTTTTTACCATCTTGTGCAAAGTTGCCGTTCTGCAACGACATGCCGAAGTCGAAGATAAACGAGAGCGAATCGAGTGCGGCATACGAGGCTGGATTTTTTGTGTTGATTTCTTTGCCGTTGCGCATAGCATAGGCTGTGCCACTCATGCCCTTGTTAAAGGCGTTTCCGCCATCGCCCAACAAGCCGAAGCCATAGCGCGAGTAGGGGGAGTTGCTACCATTGGTTTGGGCAGCAACGCAGAGGGGGAGCACCGCTAAGGCAGCGGTAGCAATGTATTTGTGGATTGTTGTCATCTTTGGTTATGCTGTAATATGCAGTTAAGTCCTATTTCAACCAAGGCATCGTTGCGTTCAACTTCTGCCTCCTTGGCAAATCTGTATCCGTTGCCACCTGTGAGGAACACGCGTGCATCTGGGTGTTGCTGCATCATGTGGCGAATATATCCTTTTATTTCGTAGTCCATGCCTTGCAACACGCCTGCACGGATAGCATCTTGGGTGTTTTGCCCTATGGTTTCGAGTTCTCCCTCGGCACTCACAAGTGGCAGACGTGCGGTTTGTTCGTGCAAGGCTCGCAAGCGCATGCCTAAGCCGAGTGAGATGTTTCCGCCCAGGTAATGTCCCTCGGCACTCACAAAGTCGTAGGTGATGCATGTGCCAGCATCCACTATGAGCAAATTGCTGGCTGGATAGAAGCTTGCGGCACCCACTGCTGCTGCTAAGCGGTCGGCTCCGAGTGTTTCGGGTGTTAGATAGTCGCAAATGAGTGGGGTTGGTGTAACTCCTGTCACGTGTAGTGCGCCAGGCACCATTTGCTGAATGGCATGTGCCACATCTGGACGTGGCATACCCACCGATGAGAAGGCACAGGCCTTGATGTCGTAGTCGGCGGTTAGCATAGCTATGCTGTCGATCATGTTGGCAGTAAGCCTTTTGCGTGCAACCATCTCATTGCCGTTGAACACAGCGGCCTTTGCCGAAGAGTTACCTATGTCTACTATCAGATTCATATACTATTATAATATATATAGGTGTATATTCCAATATTGCGAATTACAAATTGCGAATTGCGGTAGCAAAGTTAGTGCAAACCGAACGCAGTACAAAACGAAAGTGCAAAAAACTTTCGTTTTCGACATAAATGCCTTTGTTTATTTCGACATAAATGCCTTTGTTTTTTCTTTCGACATAAATGTCTTTGTTTTTTTTGGTCAAAAATGTCCATCAATGAGCCAAAAATGTTCATAAATTTTTTTGGGTGCGCTACGCGATGGGGAAAATGTCCATAAATAACCCCTTTCGGGGTTGGGCTAGCGCATAAAGCATTGGTTCGACAAAAATGTCTTTGTTTTTTTCGTCAAAAATGTCCATCAATGAGCCAAAAATGTTCATAAATTATTTTTTTTAAAATGTCCATAAATAAAACCCCTTTCGGGGTTGGGCTAGCGCATGAAAACCTCAATAGAATGTATTACTTATTACCTATTACTTATTACTTGAAAATACATAGAATGTATTACTTATTACCTATTACTTATTACTTGAAAATCTGTCTTCTTCGTGTAAAATGTCAATCACCTGCTGAAGTGTGTAGGCCTGATACATGTGCTTTGCCTCGGTATAGCGTTGATTGATTGCCATGAATGTTCGCCAATGGTCTATAAATGAAGAAACGCTTACCGGTTCTATTCTGCCGTCCTCGTAAACTTCAGCACAGCAGTTGGCTCCGCTCAACGGACTACCTGACAAGTAAAATACAAGACTTCGATTGCCCGCATCGTCAGTGCGCAAAGCTCTTGCACATTCGTTCCACCATTCCAGGTATATGCCTATCGTCGGATTGCGGAACCCCGATGTCCCAGTATAAGCAAGTCCGTTATGTACAGCTACAGGAGCAAGAAACATCCTGCTGTCACGCATTATGCGCTCACTATGCGCCAACAGATAGAAAGCGTTGTCAGTGAATAGCTTCTTTTGTTGTTGTTCCAATTCTTCAGTTGGGTCAGTTTTTGCTTTTCTTTGGGATGGCTTTTCACTGCCAATACTCAAGTACTTGCCTGTAGTATCCAGCTGCATTTTGTCGGGTTCAATGTCGCAAGGTTGCGATTTTTTGGGGAAACACTCAAGTACAGCACCATTCATTAGGGTGATGCTGTTTTCTGTAGGTTCTGTATTACTATGTGACATGTGTGAAAATGGTTTTTAGGGTGGTTTTAAAAATTCTGATTATCTTTTAGAACTACCCTATATAGTAAAGTTGGAGATTTTTTTAAAATAATTAGTGAGCTAAATTGGGTCAATTTTAAAAAAAGTGTTTTTGGCATGAAAACCATGTTTTTTTGCATCCCCCTCTTAAAAAACTAAAAGAAAAAGAATATCAAACACTTTTGTCTGTATATGACTTTCATTTTGTCAGCATTTATGCGTAACTTTGCACCGTTTTGGCTGATATTTATACATTCAACCAAACATGCCGAAAGTTTCGGCATCGATCAACCATAACAGAAACAGAAAAAAAATATAAGAAAAGAATACACAATGAACAAGAAATTGTTGCTTGCCGCAGGTTTGGCACTGATGTCAGCTGCAGCCTCGGCACAAGAGGTAAAATTCTACAACACAGGTCGTAAGTGGAACTCATCGTTCGATGCTTTGCTTAAAGGCAACAGCATACACCGTGTAACGCGCAAGGGCGCAGAAAACATTACTGCCGATAGCAATTTGCAACTGATGGTTACCACCATTGTGGGCGGTGCTGAAGCTGTGGCTAACTATGCCATTGCCGAAGGCTACCAGGCAGAAGCCCCTACCGACCAGTTGGCTGTCATTACGGCACCTGCACGTTTTATAAAGACATTGGCAGAACGTAGCGAAGTGCTCTATATTAACAAGAGCGAGCAACTATTTCCGACCATGCACTTGGCACGCACCGAAACGGGTGTAACCAAGGTGACCGAGGGCACAGGACTCGACACCCCCTACGATGGTACTGGCGTAGTAGTAGGTGTTATTGACCAAGGCTTTGAGTTTAAACACCCCGCCTTTGCAAAGGCTTGCAAAAAGTGGGGTAGCAGTGCCACAACTGGTATGCTCAAAAATTCAGCTCCCTTTAACGACCCCAATGACAACGAGGGACATGCCACACACGTTGCCAACATTGCCGTAGGTCGTAAGGTTGAAGGTTGCGACTATTATGGTGTGGCAACAGGAGCCGAACTTTTGCCCATGATGTCGAACTTGTCTACTTCGTCAACCGTAGCACAAGCAGCAGCCATTAAAAAGTATGCTGAAGGCGAGGGCAAACCCTGGGTCATCAACATGAGCTTTGGTTCAAACTCTGGTCCGCACGATGGTAGCTCTGATACCGACCAAAACATGGACAAACTCAGCACCAAGGGTGGCATCTTGGTAGGTGCTATGGGTAACTCGGGTGCCGAAAAGCTCCATGTGATGCACCATTTCACTGCGGATGGCGAAAAGGCTTATTTCTACATAAAACTCGATGATCAACTCAACACCAACAGCGTGGTTTATTCGGAGGTGTGGGCTGCCAACGAAGGCGAAGACTTGCTCACCATACGTCCTGCCGTGTTGTCGCGTGGTAAGTTGTATTATCCCACAGCTGTGCAGATGAATGCCGCAGGGCAGACCTTCGAGGCCGAAGTGTCGCCTTTTAACAACCGTCAGTATGGCAAATTCTCGGGCTACTTCAAGCAGTTGCTCACCAAGATGGGATTGAACACGGGCGAGTTTGTGTGGGAGGTTGAAGGCAAAGCTGGTGCCGAATGCCACGCTTGGCTTAACACCGACTTGGCTGCTGGCGCATTTGCTAAGACTAAGTTGACTGTGGACGACAAGGTTTACACCACCCCCGAGGGCGATGGTAACTATGCTACGGGTGCGGGTGCTGCAAGCATTCCAAGTTCAATTTCTGTGGCCTCTTACAACAATGCCTCAAGTTACACCTCGATTAATGGCAACAGTTATTCATACGCCAGTTTCGTGGGCGACGTAGCCGACATTAGCAAATTCTCAAGTCGTGGACCTTCGCTTAGCACCGACCCTAAAGCCTTGCCCACGCCTACCATTGCCGCTCCGGGTGGTGTGGTAATTTCGGCTTTCTCAAAGAAGGCTAAATCATTTAGCACCGATGCTGCCGAGAACGTGCAGAAGGTGGTGAGTGGTGGCAACCCCTTCTATTATGGTGTGATGAGTGGCACCTCAATGGCTACCCCGGTTGTAACAGGTATTATCGCCTTGTGGTTGCAAGCCAACCCTGAACTTACGAGTGCCGATGTGGCTGCCATTATGCAAAAAACGGCTCGCAAGGACAGTTACACGGGTCGTAACCTTACGTGGAATAAAGACTGGGGTTATGGTAAGATTGATGCCTACGAGGGTTTGAAGGAGGCGATCCGCATGCGTACGAATGGCATTAACCAAACTCTTAACACCACAACTCCCGTTACCTTGCAAAAGAACGACGATGCTTGGAAGGTGCTCTTTAATAACGATGAGAGCTACGCGGATGTTCGTGTAATTGCCACAAGTGGTCAGGTGGTTTATGCCCAACATGTGGTAGCTCCGCAGCATGGCGACGAACTCATGGTTAGCACGCAGTCGCTTGCTCCTGGTGTATATGTGTTCCAGGTTAGCACTACGGCAAGCACAAAAACGTGGAAATTGATAATTAATAATTAATAATGAATAATGTATAATGAATAATGTAGCATGCCTTACACATTATTCATTATACATTATTCATTAAAACCTACGGCGTGCGTAGTTTAAGGCTATTGCATACGATAACCAGGTATGAGAGGTTCGGAGGACAAGTCCCCCGAACCTCTCATACTTGGTTACCTTATATCACTCCTAACGGGGTGATACCAGCGCATGATAGTTCAACTTTATAAGATTTGACGCTTCTTGAACATAAAACCATGCAAAAAAATGGCGGATTTTGAACACCCTACCGAAAGGGATTATTTGTGGAAATTCAAAATAAAAATCTACGGGAATTTGTGGCTCATTGATGGACACAAATATAGATTAAGTATTAAGTAATAAGTATTAAGTATTACATTCTATTGAGGTTTACATGCGAGTTTTTCATGCGCCAGCCCAACCCCGCAAGGGGTTATTTATGGTAATTATCCCCATCGCGTAGCGCCCCAAAAAAAAATTATGAACATTTTTGGTTCATTGATGGACATTTTTAACCAAAAAACATGAAAATTTTATGAACATTTGTGGCTCATTAATGGACATTTTTGACCAAACCAAGCGCGAAGCGCAAATAAAATAAATATTGTTATACTAAACTTTTAGACCTTACAGACTACTATGGTATCCTGTCACCAACTCGTCAATGATGTTCTTGATGCCTGTGCTGTTGATTTGCTTTCGGAAGTGGATGTTATAACCTTTGCTGTCATGGCTTTGAAGAACTCCTCGGCACATCTGAATATATTTTCATTGTATGATTCACAATTACCCCGAAAAGGTAGCCCTTTTTTGTCATTTTACCCCTTTTTACCCTGTTTTTATGCTGTATTACGCTTTTTTACGCCTCTTCCGATTTATAGAATTTGTCCCGTTCTCGTACCTTTGCCTTCCGAAAACAATTAAAAACTAAAAAAATGGGAATTTTCAAAACGAATCGAATGCGTAGCGTCATTCTTCATGCGCTGCTTATTCTGCTGTTGGGGTTCGTCGGTGGGGGCACGGTTTCCGCCCTTACGCTGCGTAATCCGATTGTGCGTCTTGGCAACACGTCCTATTCGGACAATGGCACCGAAGTCACGCTCAATCTTTGGATGTATAACTATGATGGCGACAACGCCTATTTCGTGGGTGATGTCTATCTCTTCATCGATGGCAAGCAAGCCTGCAAGCTGAACGACATGTGGGGCTTGATTGCTAATGTCAGCAACAAGAATGAGGACAATATCAAGAATTATCAAAACAGCGGCAACGTGGGTTCGGCTGGTAAGATTGTGCTTGACGGCATCAACCAGGGAACGGCACAGTTCCGTAACGCCAAGAAAAGGCAGAAGTGTCCCTACAATTCCAACAGGTCGGAAGCGAAGTGGACCACGGTCGACCTGAAACTCTCCTTCAATGACTCGTTCTCCTTCTTCGGCCACAAGATCACAGTGGAGGGCAAATGGCGCGACAAGTGCGACGACAAGAACAGAGCGGACAAGGTTTGGACCCTTGACAACACCCTCAATGGTTTCGTTTCTCCTGTCCGTATGGCGACAACTATTCAAGGAGGGAGTGTGTTGCTGTCGTGGCAGACGGAGCGTTACAATGCATCGGCCTCGACCGATGGCAATTGGGTCGTATCCAAGTGCAAGGATGGTAAGCGCGAAGTGGTACAGAAGCAGCCTGGCGGTGTGAATAGTGCGGCCATTGTGCGTAAGGATTTCGACTGTTTGGCCACGTACGATGTGACGTTCCTCCCTTCGACGTGCAGTGATGCCGTACGCAACCACGGCCTGACCTCTTCTCGTTCTGCGAGCGGTCATCAATGCGAGGAGTGCATATGCAACCTGTGTAACCATACAGTCTTCGAGTATCAGACGGAAAACGGCAATCCGGTGACTCTCAATACGACAACTGGCTTCGGTGCAAAAATGCTTTCAAATCGTGTTGTGGACGGCAAGTGCGTGATGGAATTTGATGCCCCGATTACGCAAATACCGCTTCAAGCATTTTACAAAAAACAACTGAAGGGCGAACTTCGCATTCCGAAAAGTGTGACCGTTATAGGTGTTCTTGCTTTTGCAGGCAATGAAAAACTGGTGGGTGATCTGGTCATCCCCAACTCTGTGACGGAGATTGGAACGGCTGCATTCTTGGTTTGTAGCGGGTTTGACGGGAAATTGACCTTATCAAATAAACTGACAAAAATTTCAGACAATGCTTTTAAAGGTTGTCAAGGTCTCTCTGGGAATATTGTCATTCCAAATTCTGTGACGGAGATAGGATTAGGATCTTTCATTGGTTGCAGCGGTTTCAAAGGAAAATTGAATTTGTCGGCGAATTTGCAAAAGATAGGAATGGGCGCTTTTGTGGATTGCAACGGTTTGACAGGAAATCTTTCCATTCCTCATTCTGTCACGATGTTAGGCATAAATGCGTTCCAAAATTGTTCGGGATTCAACGGCAAGTTGGTCTTGCCGAATGGGTTGACGAAAATTGAAACGGGAGTTTTCAGAGGTTGTAAAGGTTTAACGGGAGATTTGGTTATCCCTCAATCCGTAACTGAAATTGCAGATAATTCGTTCAAAAATTGTTCGGGATTCAACGGCAAGTTGGTCTTGCCGAATGGGTTGACAAAGATAGGAAGCGACGCTTTCTTCTATTGCGAGGGCTTGACTGGAGATCTGCTCATCCCCCAATCCGTCACTGAAATTGGAGGATATGCATTCTCTCATTGTTCGGGATTCACCGGCAAGTTGGTTTTGCCGAACGGATTGAAAAAGATTGCAACACATGCATTCTCTGCCTGTACCGGCTTAACCGGAGATTTGTCCATTCCCCATTCTGTCACCGAAATGGGAGATTATGCATTCTCTAGTTGTAAGGGATTCAAAGGCAAATTGGTTTTGTCGAACGGATTGACAAAGATTGCTACATCTGCATTCTCCAACTGTCCTGGCTTTACAGGAGATCTGCTCATCCCTCATTCCGTGACTGAAATTGGGAAATATGCGTTCTATGATTGCAGTGGATTCACCGGCAAGTTGTCTCTTCCTGAAGGTTTGAAGATAATAAGAGAAAATGCCTTTAATAATTTAAACGGACTATCAGACAAACAAGTGGTACTCCCGACGACATTGGAAGACTTGGCTTTTGGGTGTTTTAATAGTATCGAGAAACTCACATACCAGTCGTGGATTGGATGTACTATACGATGCTGTAAGGAACAAATATGCCTCAGCGATGCTTCCTACATTTACGAAGGAGGAATGGCAGAGGGATTGGATATTTCCTACACCCGCACCTTCTCCAACACCTGGGGCACGCTTGTGCTTCCGTTCGCCATGACGCTCACAGGCGATGAACCCTACAGCCTGTATGTGATTGAGAGCATGAATGCCGACGAACTCGTGTTGCGTCGCATGGAGGGTCGGACGGAAGCAGGAACCCCCTACCTTGTCAAGCGCAACGGTGAGCAGAAGGAACTGAGTTTCGAGGCCCAGAACGCGTATGTGACGTTCGACACCCAAGCAAACCCCGTGGAAGGAAGTACGCTGTCTTTCAGCGGCACCTATAAGGCGAAGGACGTCACGTCGGGATATATCATCCGCAACGACCGCTTCTGGGATGTGTCAAAGATTAAGGAAACCTCTGGAGGAACGCAGGCCGTCAAGGTCGGTCCCTTCCGTTCGTGGCTCGATGGCGATGAGGCAAACGGAGCATCCGTCCTCTCCCTTCATATCGGGGATTATGCAACGGGTATCGACAACCTTGCGCCCCTGGAAATGCTCAATGCCGACGACGTGGTCTACTATGACCTGAACGGCAAACGCCTCTCCACACCGCAGCGCGGCATCAACATCGTGAAGCGTGGCAACAAGACAATGAAAGTGATCATCAAATGAAGAAGAACAGCATCATGAAGAAGAAATATATCCAACCCAGAATGAGCGTGCTCCAAATCGAACATCTCTCCGTCCTTGCGGCATCCGCGACCATCGGGATAGCATCCGACGAGGACTATCGGGAGGACGTCTACGAGGACATGTGGGAAAACCCCGACGACAAGACCATCTGGGCTGACTGATTCCGCAACGGACATCGGGGGGGGCTTGCTGGAAAACGCATGCCCCCCCGTTTTGTTTCGCCGTTGTGAGAATAATCCGCTGACCCCTTATTGTGTGTCGGCTGTGCCAAGGGCTTCTTGTTGTAGAAACCACAAAAAAGAGGTTCGTTGAAATTTCAACGAACCTCTTAGGTTAGGGTGCTTAGTGGGATTCGAACCCACGACATTCAGAACCACAATCTGACGCTCTAACCAACTGAACTATAAGCACCATCGTGTTGCTTTCTCTTGTAAAGCGATGCAAAGGTATGGACTTTTTGTATAACTACCAAATCTTTGCGCAACTTTTTTCAAAAAAACTTCATTTTTCTATCAAAAAAGTATATTTGTACCAATATTTGCTATGTTATCTTTACAAAAACTATGTGTGTACAAGTAATAAGTAAGATTTTTAAAAGTAATAAGTAATAGGTAATAAGTAATACAAACTATGTGAGTAACGCTGATAATGCGCCCTGAATTATCGTGCAAACCGAATACAATCAAACTTGCTTGAATTGTTGAGGTGCAGCCGATAATGCATAGCAAAGGGCAACAGCGCATAGCACAGGGCAACACCCTAATACATTCTATTGAGGTTTCACGCGCTAGCCCAACCCCGAACGGGGTTATTTATGGAAATTTTTCCCATCGCGTAGCGCACCCACTAAGAAAAATTTATGGATAATTTTTGGCTCATTGATGGACATTTTTGACCAAATAAAAATTTATGAACATTTATGGCTCATTGATGGACATTTTTGACCCAAAAAACACATAGCTTGTATTACTTATTACTTGTATACACATAGAATATAATACTTAATATATTTTTTGCTTGTGATTTTAAAGAGCCAAAGCACAAAAAATGTGCCTAAAGTGCAGTCTACATGGCAATTTTTATCTAACTTTGCATAACTTATGCGCCCCAAAAGCAGAAGTTACGTAAAAAAACGAGTCTACCCTCGCTCAGATAACTGACTTTCGCTAACTTTGTGCGCTGAAAAACTTATTTTTTTGAAACAATAATAAAAACAATAATAACAAAAAACTTAAATGGCAGCATTACAAACAATCCGAAGCAAAGGAGCACTGCTCGTAGGCGTGTTAGGTTTAGCCCTCTTTGCTTTCATTGCCGAAGAGTTCTTCCGCTCGTTAGAGACCACCTCTAACAGCAACAAGAGCATCGTAGGCGAAGTGTATGGCGAAAAAATCAGCATCCAAGATTTTCAAGCCGCGGTAGACGAACTCAGTGAGGTAACCAAAATGCAAATGCGCATGCAAGGACAAGACGGCAACCTTACCGATCAGCAAACCGAACAACTGCGCGACCAAGTATGGCAGCAGTTTGTGCAAAAAGCAACCATCGAGCACGAGTGCAACAAACTCGGCATCTACGTAACCGATGGCGAGGTGCAAGAAGCTCTCCGCACTGGTAACGCACAAAGCTTGCAAATGGTAGCTGGTATCTTCCGCAACCAACAAACAGGTGCATTCGACCTTGCACAACTTCAAGACTTCTTGAAAAACTACAACAAAACCATCTCACAAGCTCAGCAAGCACAAAACAGCGAAGCTGTTGAGCAAATACAGATGATTAAGCAACTCTGGGACTACACACAAAAGCAACTCCGCGACGAATTGCTCGCCAACAAGTTCAGCATGGCTTTTGCCATGGGCTTTGTGTCGAACCCCATCGCAGCCAAAGAAAACTTTGACGAGCGTAGCATTCAAAAGAACGTAGAAGTAGCTGCACTCCCCTACAGCACGATCAGCGACAAAAACATCCAAGTTACCGACGATGAGCTGAAGGCAGCTTACGACGAGTTCAAAGACAACTTCTACTCACCCGTTCCCACACGCGACATCAAGCTCATCGATGTTAACGTAGTGGCAAGCGCAAGCGACCGTGCCGAGTTGATGAAGAAGGTGCAAGGCTTCCAGCAAGCATTGCAAAACGGTACCGACGTAGCTAACGTGGTACGTTCATCGAACTCATCCGTGCAATACTCTAACCTCGCACTCAGCAAAAAGGCTTTCCAGAGCATCCCCGATGTAGCATCAGCACTCGACTCTATGGCTATTGGTAGCGTTAAGGCAGCATACTACAATGCACAAGACAACACCATCAACACCATTAAGCTCATTGCCAAGGAGCAAGCCCCCGACTCAATTCTCTATCGTCAGATTGCAGCTATCAAGGCAGACCCCGCAGAGCGCAAGGCTCAAGCCGATTCAATTCTTAATGCCATAAAGAATGGTGCATCATTTGCCGACATGGCTAAAAAGTATGGTCAGTCGTCAGACTCTGTATGGATTAGCTCTGCCCAATACGAAACATTCGGCTTGCAAGACGAAACTGCTTCATATATCAACCAGCTCTACAAAATCGGTGTCAATGGCATGCAAGTAATTTCGAGCGACCAAGGCGCAGCCGTAGTACAGGTGCTCGATCGCAAGAACGTTGAAACCAAATATAACGTAGCCGTTGTAAAATGTCCTCTCAATTTCTCAAAGAAGACTTACGAAGACGAGCTTAGCCGTTTCAACCGCTTCCTTGCACAAAACAAAGACGTAGCATCAATTGAGAAGAATGCAGCTAAGAGCGGTTATGCCGTAACCGACCTGCCTGGTTACTCTCCCATGCAAAACCTCATTGCCTCACGCATTGGTGGTAGCGGAGCCAAAGATTGCGCACGTTGGATTTTCGACGAAGCCGATGCAGGCGAAGTTTCAAAGCTCTATGAATGCGGACGCAATGGCGACCACCTCCTTGTGGTATGCGTAACTGGCACCAACGATAAGGGTTACTTGCCTTGGAATAACAAGCAAGTGAAGGACTTCCTCACACAGGTTGTTAAGCAGCAAAAGAAGGCTGAAAAAGCCATGGCAATGGCAAAGAACGTGAAGTCTGTAGCCGACATGCAAAAGATCAAGGGAGCCGTAGTTGCCACCCTTACCAACCAAACCATGGCAGGTTATGCAATGGTTAATGGCATCAACATTCCCGAGCCCAAGCTCTCAGGTGCTATTGCTAAGACCGCAGCAGGCAAAACAACGGGTCTTGTAGCGGGTGCTGCAGCTGTTTACGTAGCTAAGGTTACAAGTCAGACCAAGACAGCCGACAAGTTTAACGTTTCAACCGAAATGGAACAAGTTGCTCAGATGAATGGTCAGCGTGCTTACCAAGCTGCTTTCAGCTATCTCATCACTAACAAGTCTGAAATGAAGGATCGTCGTTACGAGTTCTAATCTCTGCGCGACATATAATTTATAATTTATAATTCCTTACCTCGGTAGGGGTATATAAAGGTAACCAGGTATGAGAATGAGGGGAGACTTATCCCCAAACTCTCATACCTGGTTTTTGTATGCAATAAAACCAAACTTCGCACAATGTAGGTGTGCAATGGGCATAGGCGTGAAGCAATGTTTCGACATAAATGTCTTTGTTTTTTTTTCGTCAAAAATGTCCATCAATGAGCCATAAATTATTCATAAATTTTTTCGGGGGTGGGTGCGCTACGCGATGGGAAAAATTTCCATAAATAACCCCCATTCGGGGGTTGGGCTAGCGCATAAAAACCTCAATAGAATGTAATACTTAATACTTAACACTTAATACTTAATCTATATTTGTGTCCATATTCAGCCCGTCTTGACTAAATCCGAACCCTGAGTAAGAAATAACACAAACGACCGCATAGTTCAACGAATGAACTATGCGGTCGTTTGGTATTACTTATTACTTATTACTTATTACTTATTACTTCTTTCTTCTTACTTACTTATTTTGCAGCTCATTGATATCTACAATTTTATTGACAATGGCATAAATGGTAAGGCCAGCAACCGAGTGAATATTCAGTTTGCGAGCAATGTTTTTGCGATGCGTAAGCACCGTGTTCAATGAGATGAAAAGCTGTTCGGCAATCTGCTTATTCGACATGCCACACACCACACAGTGCACAATTTCGCGTTCACGCTCTGAAAGAATATCCTCTGTGCGCTTTTCCTCCTCGATTGTGACAGGTTCTTGCACACCCACTTTTTCTTCGAGCATCTCAACAGCAGGCACAAAAAGGTCGTCCTCTACTTGACAATGAATGCGTAAATCGGTTTCGCAAGTAAAGATGTCGTAAAGCACATTATTAAGCAACTCAGCCTGTTCGGTGGGCGCGTAATATTTAATAATGATGTTTTTGAGTTCCTGCAACTTCACATCGATGCTATTGTGTCCGCGTGCAAACTGCGAGATGGTGTATTCGCCCGAACGTTTGCCTTGCAGCAAATCATTAACATAGCCAAAGACTTTGCGGTTTTCGTGTTGCATGTGTTTGCGCACCTCACCCATATAGTCGTCATAGAACTTCAAGATGAGATAAGACACCTCGCCAGGTTGCGAACAGTCGAGAGCCTCAAGTAACTTGCGACGGATGGCAGGCAACTGAAAGTCGAGAAAATAAGTGTGCGCCTGCTTTAAATATTCTGTGAGGCATTTAACCGAAACGTTTTCAATGCTATCGGCTGCCCCACGTGCGCCACGCCGAATGAAGTTGGCTACTGCCAAAAAGGTGGGAGTGTCAACACCACGTGCCTCACACACTTGACGCACTGTTTGATCGCCTACACCCAATGGTATGCCAAAGCGCGATATCATTTGCAGCAACGAAGGCTTGTCGCAAATCACGTCGCACATGTGGTCGGACTCCTTGTAATTATATGAGCTATTGTATACCATTTTACCTTGAATGTTTTGTTCTTATTTTGTCTTGTCGTTGTGTTTCTGTAGCGCACACATTATATAATATATCCGCATACGCGCTGCAAATTTAATGATAACGTTAAAAACATGAACTACCCATTATTGGGTATTTTATATTTTTTAATGGGTAGTCATGCTCTTGATTCTCTACCCTACCCCTTTTTTATTTGCTGAAAAGGGGGGATTGTAAAGATTTTCGGCACAGCGTACCTTTGCACTCGAAAATTAAACAAAAAAAATGCAATGAAACTTTCACGGTTGAAAATGCTTTTCGGCACAATGAGTTTGCTAATGGCATGCACCTTGTGGACTGCGGCTAACACCGACCAACTCACAGCCGAGACCGCGGTTGATGGCATCACGTCTGCCACACCGCCCGTTAATCCACCATCTAAAAAAAAGACGGAAAAGGATAAAACCAAAAAGAAGAAGGCTGATAAAAACAAGAAAGCCAAAAAACAAACCAAGAACACAAAAACCGAACAAGCACAATGAATGCAAAAATAGCAATGCTCACGCTGAGCGCACTCACTGCAACACAAGCAGTCCATGCCAACACCGTGAATGTAGAAACACATACCGACAGCGTGGCTATGACACAAGCACCACACGCCTGCTGCCAAAACAATAAGAAACTAAAGGCTGTAAACGAAACCGACGATTACGAAAAATTCCGTTTTGGAGGATATGGCGAAATGGTGGCTTCGTTTAAGGATTATGGCATCAACCGCTTTTATGGCAAGGGTGATGGCAACCGCAAAAAGCATCGCAACACCATCTCGATTCCCCGATTTGTGTTTGCACTCGACTATAAATTTACACCGAAATGGATACTGGGTGCCGAAATTGAATTTGAATCGGGGGGCGTAGGCACAGCTTACGAAATTGAAAACTCTGAGAATGGTGAATACGAAACCGAGGTTGAAAAAGGTGGCGAAGTTGCTTTAGAGCAATTCCACATTACACGCCTCATTCACCCAGCATTCAACGTGCGTGCAGGTCACGTTATTCTGCCCGTAGGATTGACGAACGCACACCACGAACCTATTAACTTTTTTGGAACTACAAGACCCGAAGGCGAGACCACGATGATACCGTCGACTTGGCACGAAAATGGTGTTGAACTTTTTGGTACTATCGGAAAGGGATATGCCACTTTCAGCTACCAAGCGTTGGTGACGTCAGGTCTTAACGCCTGCGGCTTCGACCGCAATAATTGGGTACAGGGAGGCAAGCAGGGCATTTTTGAGGAAGACAACTTTACCTCACCTGCTTACACCTTCCGTGTAGACTATAATGGTGTGCCGGGGTTGCGTTTGGGAACATCGTTCTATTATTGCGCCAACACAACTGCAAACTCCGACAAACTTACAGAATATAATTTCCGCGCACCTATTCGCATTTACACGGCTGATGCGCAATATAAAAACAACATTGTGGCAGCACGTGCCAACTTTATGTGGGGTAACCTCACGAATGCCGACAAGGTGAGTGCCGTTAACACGAAACTCTCTAACAACTCGCCCTATACCCGCGTGGTGCCTGTGGCAAAAAAGTCTGTAAGCTATGGTGCCGAAGTGGGACTGAACTTGGCGGGCATCTTTGCAGGCACACGTTGCCCTGTGCTTTACCCCTTTGCACGCTTTGACTACTACAACACTCAAAAAGAGTGCGCTGGGCTCTACGTTGCCGACAAACGCAACGAAGTGCGCAAATGGACTGCTGGCATCAACTGGTTTGCATTGCCTAACCTCGTGGTGAAAGCTGACTACGCCACTCGCCAAATTGGTACAAGCAAAATCTTTGGCAAAGGAAAATACAACAGCGAAAACGAATTTTCGATTGGCGTGGCATACGTAGGTTGGTTTACGAAGAGATAAATAATATATAGCCTATCAAATTGCAAACCTCTCTCCTTCACGCTATCAACACAAAAAACATTACAAAAACATCATACGCTTTATGAAAAAAACATTCATTTTGGGTGCAGCGTTAGCAGCAGCTTGCGCGTTCACCACAACCACATTCACATCGTGCGACAACAACGATGACCCTGTTGTTAACCCCGATAAAACTCAAGATGACGCTGACCTCGACTACAGCGCAAGTAACGCTACGGCTTGGGGCAACTACATGAAAAATGTGGCAGCCTTGCTTAAGAGCGATGCTGAAAAACTTTATAGCCAATGGGCTGAAAGCTACGAAAATGCAGGTGTTAACACGGGTGTGCCCTATGCTACACTCTTTAAAAACCATGACAGCAGATCGGGCTACAGCGATGTAAAATCTTGCGCTCAAGAGGTTGTTGAAAAAATGGCTGAAATTGCCAACGAAGTAGGCTCTTCAAAGATTGGCGACCCTTATGCAAAATGGACAAGCGGCAAGCAAACCGAAGCTCTCTACGCCGTAGAGTCGTGGTACAGCTGGCACTCACGCGATGACTATACCAACAACATCAAGTCTATTGCCAATGCCTACTATGGCAAACTCAATGGTAGCGAAACGAACATGGCAGCGGCTTCAATGGCTAAGGCTCTTGAAGGAACAGCCATCGACCGCACCGTACGTAAGCAAATTGCTGACGCACAGGCTGCTATTCAAAACATTACACAACCCTTCCGCAATCACATTGGTAGCACCGAAGCTCAGCAAGCCATGGAAGCTTGTGCTGCACTGCAAGCAAGTTTGAGCGAAGTGACGAACGATGACAATGAGGTTGAAGCTGGCGCAGCTGCCGTTAACTTGCGCGATGCTGTTAACAAACTCGACGAGGCTACACTGCAGGCTATCATCAACAACTATGTTGACAACGTTGTGGTGCCTACTTACAAAAACTTGAAGGACCAAAATGCCATTCTCTATCAAACAGTAAATGCCTTTGTGGCTAACCCCAGCAACGATGGTTTTGAGGCTTGCGCCACGGCTTGGATGAATGCTCGTCAGCCTTGGGAAACAAGCGAGGCTTTCCTCTTCGGTCCTGTAGCTACCTTTGGTCTTGACCCCAACATGGACTCTTGGCCACTCGACCAAACTGCGATTGTTGACATTATGAAGTCGCAAAAGTGGAACAGTCTTGTATGGGCTGATGGCGATGACGATGCTAAAGTTGAATCAGCACAAAACGTGCGTGGCTTCCACACTTTGGAATTCTTGATCTTTAAAAATGGTCAACCGCGCACCATTAGTAAGTAAGTGATTGATTATTACGCATACAATTAGATTTTTTTAGGAGTAAGAGCAAGCCCCAAATGCTCTTACTCCTTTTGAGCAAAAACACTTTTAGGATGCTACACCTTAATAAATATGCTTGGTTGCTGGGCGCAGTGCTCACCGTTGCGGCTTGTAGCGACGACGAGGGCATTGTGGTAACAGACATCAAGGTGCCCGAGGGTTATGCGCTTTCGGCAGATATCTCCACCATCTTTCTCAACTCATCTACAGCGTATGATGTAGAGGCGAATTGGGTGGCAGGAAAGTACATGAGCCGTTTTAACTCTGGCAACAAACTCTATGACAACGCCATTCCAAGTGGCACCGACCCTGAGGCGGGTGGTTTAGGACCAGTTTACGCGGGCTTCTCGTGCCGCAGTTGCCACATGACTACTGGACGCACCAAACCCGCCATTTGGGCTAACTACGACGAGAGTAAATGTGATGCAGATGGTTTTTGCACCGTGTCGGGCGGAACTGGCTTTACTGCAGGACTTATCTACATTACTCGTAAAAATGGTTCGTTCTTCCCCGACTATGGTCGTGTGCTCCATGACCAGTGCATCCAAGGCACCTATGTGGGCAAGGACGGAAAGACCTATGAAATGAAGCCTGAGGGTAAGTTGCAAGTGAAGTGGCACAAAAAGCAATATGCCTTTGCCGATGGCGAAACCTACGAATTGGCTTACCCCGAATATCGCATTAGCGAGTGGTATACCAATGGTACTAAAAATTATGGCGATGCTTCGGCACCAGCCGTTAAACCCGAGGACTTAATTATTTCGGTGCGCCAACCCTTGCGCCATGTGGGCATGGGACTTATGATGGCACTCGACCCTGTGGAAATTGAAGCGCTCGCTGCTAAAAGCAATTATCCCGAATATGGCATTAGCGGACGCTGCAACTACATTACCGAAAAAGGCGTAAGGGGCGTAGGACTTTCGGGCAATAAGGCACAACACCTTGACTTAACTGTTGAACTCGGTTTCTCGAGCGACATGGGTGCCACCAACAGCCGTTTCCCCGAGGAAATTTGTGAGGGACAGATGCAGCAATATTATGGCAGTCAAATGGGCTTAGCTTATTCTAACCGCTTAGACGTAACCACCGAGTCTATGGAGGACGTTGACCTTTACATGCAATGCCTGGGTGTGCCAGCACGCCGCTTAGGATCTACCACTACCATGGTAGCTTATGGCGATCGCATGGTAACGGAGCGCGAAATGGTGAAGATTGGTGAACAAAATTTTTATAAAGCCAAATGCCAACTCTGCCACGTTACCACACTACACACTAAAAAGGCTGGTTCAACGTTGCTTAACGGCACACACATCCCCTGGTTAGGCGGACTCACCATTCACCCCTACTCTGACTATCTGCTTCACGACATGGGCTCTGAAATAATGGGCGTTGGATTGAATGATAACTATTGCAGCGGATTGGCACGTGGCAACGAATGGCGCACCACACCGCTTTGGGGCATTGGTTTGCAACAAAAGGTGGATGGTCACACCTGCTTCTTGCACGATGGACGTGCTCGCAACTACGTCGAAGCCATTATGTGGCACGGTGGCGAGGGTGAAGCCTCTAAAAACATCTTCAAAAAAATGCAGAAGAAGGACCGCGATGCCTTGATAAAATTTTTGGAGTCGCTATAAGATTCATCCGTTTTAATTAGCCAATCACTTATTCTCAAAAAACATTCTCATTCAATGAAAAAGCATACACTCACCCTCGCTGCTTTAATTGCAGCAGGTTCTTATACCGCAATGGCAGAAAATGCCACAACACTCACAACTCCCACAACAACCGATTCACTGCAAAACGTAGCACCCAAAAACGAAGGAGGCATTAAATACGAAAAAATTGACCTCGACACCGAAAATGGTGTAGTATCGTTGGCAGGAAGCAAAGGCTTCGTTATTCAAAGTCGCAAGGGTGACTTTGTGTTCAAGCCCTATATGTTAGTGCAAACCAGCGCCAACTTTAATTGGTATGATGATGAAGGACTCGACAAGGCTTACAACCAAGACAATGTTGAAAATTCAGGTTTTGCCATCCCCAATGCCATTTTAGGTTTCACAGGTAAGGCTTTTAACAAGGTCAGCTTTAACCTCTCTATCAACGCTGCCAAAAGTGGGGGCAACCTTTTGCAACAAGCGTGGTTCGACGTAAAGTTTAAAGAGCCCCTGCAACTCCGTGTGGGTAAATTCAAGACGCCTTTCTCTCACGCCTATCTCACTACATTGGGCGAAACACTCTTTCCACAACTCCCCACCTCGCTCACCACTGCCATCATCATGCCCTACGTGCTCAATGCCGTCACGCCATCCATGTCTACAGGCTTCGACTTGGGCGTAGAACTTCATGGTGTGGCAAAAGATAAGTTTGGCTATGAAGTAGGACTCTTCAACGGCACAGGCGCTGCTGTCAACGTGGCAAGCAAAACGCTGAGCGACGATTGGCACATCCCCTCACTGCTCTATGCAGGCCGACTCACCTACATGCCATGGGGCACAATGCCTTCTACACAGGGCAACCCCAATATGCTTAAGCAACGCAAAATGTTAGTGGGTGTGTCGGGCTCAATGAACGTAGAGAGCGAAAACGAAAGTACGAATGATGCACGCGTAGGCTTAGAATTTGCCTTGCTCTACAACCGTTGGTACTTTGCAGCCGAAGGTTATTGGATGAATGTGGGCTTCACCAAACGCCAAAAAATCAATGAACACTACAACTACATGGGTGGATACGTGCAAGGTGGCTACTTTGTAGCACCCCGTGTGCAACTGGCTGCTCGCTACGATTTTATGAATCGTAATAGCACCAGTAAAGACGGTTTCTTGAACATGCCTGCCGTAGGTGTAAACTACTTCTTCAAGGGTTGCAACCTCAAGCTACAAGCCATGTATCAATACACTGGTCGTAAGGGACACGACACGCAACTCGACCGAGACAACGACAACCTTGGACTTGCCACGCATTCTGCCACCGTGCAACTGCAATATTATTTCTAAAAAACAGAGACATGAATTTTACAAAATATTCCCTCTGTGCTGCAATACTTGCCTTGCCATGTTGCACTGCTTGCGACGACGGACGTATTCCTGAAAAAGAATTTTCTCTCACAGAAGAAGGTCGTGTGGCAAAAGTCCAAGCACACATCACAGGGGCAGACTCTTGGCCCGACACCTACTCACTTTCTATCGCAGGCTTCAGCACCGACAATGCATATACCAAAATTAAAAAAGACCTTGTGCCTGATGCTGAAGGCAATGTGAGTGTGGTGCTCTCGGGCATCCCGGAGGATGTAAACACACTCGAGGTGTGCGTAGTGAACAGTGTGCGTCGTCGCATTGTGAGTTACTACACGCTTGATGCGCCTGCCACCACCGACACCATTCGCATCAATGCAGGCAACCTCAATGTGGGCATGTATGCTACCATTCAGCAGCAAATTTTCGACAAACAATGTGCCCACTGTCACTCGGGTAACGCATGGGCAGCCTCACTCAATCTTAACGAAGGCGCAAGCTATGCCGATATGCTGCACGTGGCATCACAAAAAGTTGCGGGTAAAGAACGTGTCACCCCTGGCGATGCTGACAATAGCGTGCTCTACGAGGCTTTAGCCTCAACGATTAGTTTGGATGATAACTGGAAGCATAACCACGCCAACATCATGACCACCGACCGCGCAGGCTTACAGCTCATTAAAGACTGGATTGACAATGGGGCTAAAGAATAATGGATGGTTCTAAAAACGTCTGATTATCCCAAAAACTTGGTATGAATGTCTGCTGAAACAGACGAAAAATAAAAAAAGCCAGATATGTTACAGAAAGGGTTTGTTACCCAATCTTTTCATATCTGGCTTTTTATATCTGACTTTTTATGTTACTAAGAGAGCGTGAGGTTTTCTCCTTCCATCACCTTACGCGCACATTCATACCCCTCTTGATAAAGGGCATTGAGTTTGTCGACATTGCTCTCCAAACGATCTACTTCCATGGGACGCAACGGACGTATTACACAAACGCGCCCTTCGTCCTCTAAACGCTCTATGAGGTCGAGCTGGGCATTGTAAATGGCATGTCGCTTGCTGAGCAAAAGGCGAAGGCGCGGAAAACGTCGGTAGATGTATTTAGGAATTTTGATGTCGCGCGAGTTTTCGCGATAGCCTCTGTTGCGTGTTAACACTACTACATTATAGGGGTGCCCTGTTTCTATGGCTCGCATAATGGGAATGGAGTCGGCTATCCCCCCATCAAGCATGGGGTGATGGTCTACCCAAACAATGGGACAAACATAGGGCAATGAGGAGGATGCTTTTGCCACGTTAACCAAGCGGTCTTCACTCTGCTTTTCGCTTAAATAACATGCCTTGCCCGTAATGCAATTGGTTGTGACCATCTCATAGTGCATGGGATTACTGAAGCATGCTGCATAGTCGAAGGGGAGGATGCGGTTGGGCAACTCATCGTATATCATTTGGCGGTCGAGAATGCAATGTTGCGACCAAAGATATTTTAATCCTATATACCTATATTTTTCGAGCATATCGATGTTGGTCAGCTTGGCACGTCCACGTTGCTTGCTGAGATAAGAGAGTCCGTTACACGCTCCTGCCGACACTGCTACGCAATAGGGAAAGGTGATGCCTTTATCCATGAAATAATCTAACACACCACTTGTAAAAACACCACGCATGCCACCGCCTTCAAGCACGAGACCGGTGTTTTGAGGAAGATAAATGGGCATAATGTGAATAGTTTAGCATTTATTATGCGCAAAGTTACACTAATACGAAAGAAAATCAGTACTTTTGCCTATTAAATAGATATAAATTTACGGAATAGGCTCGCTTTTGTCTACTTTTCTTATACCAGGACATTATTCGTTAAGGACGTGAATTTGGTGAGAAATGAGGTTTTAAGCTTGCTTCTTTCAACACACATATATATTATATATTAAAAAGCACAGATTTAAAAATGTTATTTTCAAAAGAAACCTATGTTGAACGCCGCCGCAAGCTGCGTGAGTTGGTTGGCAGCGGACTGATTCTGCTGTTTGGTAATAACGACAGCCCTAATAACTACCCCTCGAACGTTTATAAGTTTCGCCAAGACAGTGCTTTTCTCTACTTCTTTGGTCAACACCGCGATGGTTTGGTAGGTGTAATTGATGCCGACTCTGGCAATGAAATTTTGGTGGGCAACGACATCGACATTGAGGACATCGTGTGGTATGGATCGGTTACCTCTGTAGCACAAATGGCAGAGACATGTGGCACTTGTGCTTCTGCCCCCATGAGCCATTTGGCTGAAATTGTAAACAAGGCTAAAGAGGCTGGACGCCCCATTCACTTCCTCCCGCCCTATCGCCACGACACAATGATTCAGTTGATGGACCTTTTGGGCATTCATCCTTCTGAACAGCGCAACCAGGCATCGCTCAGCCTTATTAAAGCGGTGGTTAAACTGCGCTCCATTAAGAGTCAAGAGGAAATTGAGGAGCTGGAACGTGCCTCGGTTATTGGTCATAAAATGCACACCACTGCCATGCGTCTGGCACGTGTGGGTGTTACTGAACAATACATTGGCGGTGTGCTCGATGGCATTGCCAACAGCTATGGTGCGCAGGTTTCATTCCCCAGCATTGTGAGCATGCACGGTGAAATTTTGCATGGATACCCCTCGCCTCGTCCACTCGAAGCAGGCAGACTGTTGTTGGTGGATGCGGGTGCCGAAACAAACGAGAATTATTGCTCTGACCACACACGTACCACACCTATCAGTGGCAAATTCACCACAAAGCAAAAGGAAATTTACGACATTGTGGCAGACTGTCATGACTTGGCACTGACGCATGCTCGTCCTGGAGTGCGTTGGTGGGATGTTCACATGGATGTTTGCACCTTAATGACAAACCGCTTGAAAGAGCTGGGCTTGATGAAGGGCGACACTGAAGAGGCTGTACGCGCTGGTGCACATGCTTTGTTCTTGCCTCACGGTCTTGGCCACATGATGGGTATGGATGTTCACGACATGGAAGGCTTGGGACAGACCTACGTGGGTTTTGACGAGGAAACACGTCCCTCAACCCAATTTGGCACCAATGCTTTGCGCTTTGGTCGCAGACTCGAAGTGGGACACGTGGTTACCGACGAACCTGGCATCTACTTTATTCCCGACTTGATTGACGATTGGCAAACAAAGGGTACGAACGCTGAATTCCTTAACTTCGATAAGATTAACGAATATCGCGACTTTGGTGGCATTCGCATTGAGGACGATGTGCTCATCACACCCGATGGCTGCAGATTCTTGGGTAAAGACACCATTCCTTATCACACTGCCGACGTGGAGGCTTTTATTGAAGCGCATAAGGATGAATCGCCCATCATTTACTAAAAAAAGATTTTCCCAAAAGGATGATTTCCCAAAAGGATGATTTCCCAAAAGGATGATTTCCCAAAAAGGATGATTTCCAAAAGGATGATCCCCAAAAGAATGATTTTCCAAAAACTCAGAAACTTTTTAACAACAAAATAAACACAACAAACACTTTTACAATGAAAAAGACTCTCCTCATTGCAGCAGCAATTTTGTTTATGCTGCCAGGAAGCCTTGCAGCGCGCAAGAAGGCGCCTGCGGCAAAGAAAGAAGGCATTACCTTTACTACCGTTAAAGCGAACCCCATCACCTCAATTAAGGACCAAAACCAAAGTGGTACTTGCTGGGCTTACTCTTCACTCGGTTTCTTTGAAGCTGAATTGCTCCGTATGGGCAAGGGCGAGCACGATCTTTGCGAATCATTCCTCGTTTACAACACCTACATGGATCGTGCCGACAAGGCAGTTCGCACACACGGTGATGTTAGCTTCTCGCAGGGTGGTTCATTCTACGATGCTGTTTACTGCATGAAGCACTATGGTATGGTTCCTCAAAGTGCTATGCCTGCTCCTGGTACGCTCTATGGCGACAGCCTCTTCAACTTTAACCAACTCGATGCCATCACCTCGGCTTACGTTGGTGCCATTGCTAAGGGCAAGCTCAACAAAATTTCGCTTACTTGGAAAAATGGTCTCTCTGACATTTACAAAGGTTACTTTGGCGAACTTCCTAAGCAGGTGAAGGCTGAAGATGGTAAAACTTACACTCCGCAGAAGTATGTTACCGACTACCTCGGCTTGAACATGGACGACTATGTTTCGCTCACCTCTTACACACACCATCCTTTCTACTCTAAGTTCATCCTCGAAATTCAGGATAACTGGCGTTGGGCTGAGAGCTACAACTTGCCTCTCGATGAGTTTATGCGCGTAATGGATAGCGCCGTAAAAAATGGCTACAGCTTTGCTTGGGGTGCCGACGTTACTGAAGAGTACTTTGGTCGTCGCAATGGCAACGACTATGCTTATGTTCCTAAAAACCTTAAGGTGCGCGACCTCACAGGTTCAGACGCTGCACGTTGGGGTGGTACCATCGAAACTGGTGCTCAGGTTCCCTCGAACGATGAGTTGACCATTACACAGGAACTCCGCCAGCAGGCTTACGACAACTGGGAAACTACTGACGACCACGGCATGGTTATCTATGGTATTGCTAAGGACAACAATGGTCGCGAATACTTCATGGTTAAGAACTCATGGGGTGAATATGGTAAGTACAAGGGCATGTTCTACGCTTCGAAGGCTTATGTTGCTTACAAAACTATGAACATCCTTATTAACAAGAAGGCTATTCCTGCCGACATCGCTAAAAAGCTTGGTTTGTAATATAGCACACGCGCCACTTTAGGAGTGATATAAGGGTGGTTCTAAAAATTCTGATTTTAATATTCTAAAATTCTGATAGTTGCTTTGCACCCTCTCGCATGTGTCTTTTGGTCAGTTCGCTCAGTCACATAGCCCGCTATGCTCCTTCACTCACTAACAAAAATACACACACGATAGGGCACAAACCAACTTATCAGAATTATTAGAACCACCCATAAGAAAACCAGGTATGTAAATGAGGGTTTATCCCCCAATTACATACCTGGTTTCTGTTATATATATATTATATGTGTCCCCCCGATGAACTTCGCACGCTATAGAAGTGTGCGAAGTTTTATTTTTATTGCATACAAAAAGCCAGGTATGTGAAGATAGAAACAATTTTCCTTCACATACCTGGCTTTTTTTTTAGAAAGGGTTGTTTATGCTTCTGCATCGTCGTTGGTTGCCTCGTCATCGAACAATGAAGGTTCAATAGGTTCGGTGGCATTACCAGCAGACTCGTCTAAGTCGTTCTCGTCGATAGGCTCTGCCTCGGCTGAAACTTCAGGAAAACGAGTAGGCTCTAACTCCTTGATGCTTTGCACAGTGCAAGTGGTGATGCGCTTGCCCTTGGCTTTGTAGCTCTTTACACCGATAAAGCTTTCAACGTCTACCTCCAAGGGGTCGCGGAAGTCATCGTTACCACCATAGGTTACGAGCAAACGCGGATAAACCTGGTCGGTTAGCAACACAAAACGTGTGTTGGGATTTTCACCCACAAAACTCTGCGGACGTGCTTGCTGACAACGCTCTAACGTAAAACGCTTTACATAGGGGTAGCTCTGTTGGTCGGCATCAAAGAGCACAGCTGTCCACACTTTGTCGGCATTAAACTTCTCAACTCGCATAATGCCCGTGGGCTCGTAGTGATTGTTTAAATCGAAGTTGGTGGTGTAGAACTGACCATTTTGCAGAATTACCAAAACATAGTCGTCAGAGTGGAACTCACCCAAGTATTCACCACGTGCATCATAATTTAGACGTTGCACATCGTGGTCGAACCACACCTTGCGACCACCTAATGTGGAAGCACCATGTGCCTTGAGTGTTATCTTATGCACATCGATGCGCGTGAGCAAGTTGCCACGGCTCTGTCTGCCTTTTACCAAGATTTCGCCAAAGTCTTTATCCATGCTGATGCGCTTTAGCTTAGGATTTGGACGGAAGGTTACCTTGATGGTTTCTGCCTCGCCATTGGGGTTCGCAGTGAAGTAGAGCACCTTGCTGCCAGCTGTGCCTGTTGTTACATCATACTCTCGATCGTGCGTAATGCTGGTCACGTTAAAACGCTTGATGTAACAAGCATTGGTTTCGCCATCGCGATAAACGGCATTGTAGATGGTGCGCTTGTCACCCTTTTTAAACACGGCTATATGGATAATCTCCACTTTTTTGCGGCGTTCTTTTTTGGCACGTTCAGTTTCGCCAATAAAGACTTTGTCTGCCACACGAGTTACTTTGTAGGTACCATCGCGATAGAAGATGATGACATCATCGATAGGAGAACAGTTCTCCACAAATTCGTCTTTCTTCAGTCCTGTACCCATAAAGCCGTTTTCACGGTCGATGTAGAGTTTCTCGGTAGCCTCAATCACCTTGGTGGCTTCAATGTTATCGAACGAGCGAATTTCGGTGCGGCGTGGATAGTTGGCTGCATATTTGTCGCGAATAAGCTTGAACCAGTTAGAGGTGACCTCTACCATGTTTTGCAAGTCTTTGTCGATGCGTGCAACCTCCTCCTTCATGCGTGCTATGAGTTCGTCGGCTTTGGCTTTGTTGAACTTCAAGATGCGCCCCATCTTAATTTCCATGAGTCGCAAAATGTCCTCGTTGGTTATTTCGCGATAGAATTGGGGCTTAAAGGGGGTGAGGCGGTTATCGATGTGTGCAATGGCAGCCTCCATATCCTTGGCTTGTTCAAAGCCACGGTCTTTATAAATGCGTTCTTCAATGAAGATGCGTTCGAGCGAAGCGAAGTGCAAACTTTCCATCAATTCACCTCGACGAATCATCAATTCTTTTTCAAGCAGAGCACGTGTGTTGTCTACCGAGCGACGCAACACATCGCTCACGGCTAAGAACTTAGGTTTCTTTTCGTCAATGACACAACAGTTGGGGTTGATGCTTGTTTCGCAGTCGGTGAAGGCATAAAGTGCATCAATGGCCTTGTCGCTTGATGTGCCTGGAGTTAGGTGTACATGAATTTCGGCTTCGGCTGCAGTGTTATCCTCTACCTTGCGAATTTTTATTTTACCTTTTTCGTTGGCTTTAAGAATGGAGTCAATTAGGGTTGAGGTAGTTTTGCCAAAGGGTATCTCGCGAATGACGAGTGTTTTGTTATCGAGTTTTTCGATTTTGGCACGCACCTTCACAGCACCTCCGCGCATACCATCGTTGTAGCGCGAAACATCGATAGAACCTCCTGTTTGAAAGTCTGGGTAAAGGTGGAATGTCTCGCCATGCAGATATTTAATGGCTGCATCGCAGAGTTCTCCAAAGTTGTGTGGCAATATTTTGGCAGACAAACCTACGGCAATGCCTTCGGCTCCTTGTGCCAAAAGCAAGGGAAACTTTACGGGCAAAGAAACGGGCTCTTTCTTACGTCCGTCATACGACATTTTCCACTCAGTTGTTTTAGGGTTAAACAACACATCGAGTGCAAACTTTGAGAGGCGTGCTTCAATGTAACGTGGCGCAGCTGCCGAGTCGCCCGTAAGGATATTACCCCAGTTTCCTTGACAGTCAATGAGCAAGTTCTTTTGTCCCAACTGCACCAATGCGTCGCCAATCGAGGCATCACCATGGGGGTGAAACTGCATGGTATGTCCCACCACGTTTGCCACTTTATTATATCTACCATCATCAAGCAATTTCATGGAGTGGAGGATGCGTCGTTGCACAGGTTTAAGACCGTCGCCAAGATGTGGCACGGCACGTTCCAGAATTACGTAGGAGGCATAATCCAAAAACCAATTTTGGTACATGCCTGTTAGTTGCAACTTTCCATCCTCTCCTTTCACTTCGGTGGGGTGGTAGTCAATATGTTCGGTGTCTTTAATATCGTCGCTCATCGTTGGGTTGTTACTTTTTGGGGTAGATTGCTTCAAAAACGAAGTTCATGCTATGTTAGTGCTGAGGTGCAGCCTAACTTCGCGAAGCAAAGTTACGATTTTTATGGAACAAAACATTCCCCCGTAATCGTTTTTACATTAAAAACGTGCCAAAACCGTTCATTGCACGTAAAAAAAAATGCCTAACTTTGCTTCACGAAAACAACCACATATCCTTAAAATATGGAAGTAGATAAAACTAAAAAGTATGCATTGCTTATATCGGGTGGCGTAGACAGCGCTGTTGCTTGTCACCTGATGTGTCAGCAGGGCTTAAAGCCCGATTTGTTTTACATAAAAATTGGCATGCAGGGCGAAGGCACTTCATGCTCGGCTGAGGAAGACATTGAATTGTCAACGCTTACGGCTAAAAAATATGGCTTGCCTTTACAGATCATTGATTTGCAGCAGGAGTATCACGACCGTGTGACGGCTTATGTTGTGGACCGTGTGAAGCGAGGACTCACACCCAACCCTGATGTGATGTGCAACCGACTGATTAAGTTTGGTGCATTCGAGGAAAAGGCTGGACATGCCTACGACTTTATTGCTACAGGACACTATGCACAAACGTTTCGCGATGCTGACGGACAATTATATTTGGCTCCTGCCCCCGACCCTGTAAAGGATCAGTCGGACTTTCTTTCGCAACTCACCGATGTGCAGGCACAAAAGTTGTGCTTTCCCATTGGACATTTGCTAAAGCACGAGGTGCGCGACATTGCCTTGGCTGAGCATTTGGCTCCTGCTCATCGACGCGACAGTCAGGGCATTTGCTTTCTCGGTAAAATCAACTACAACAAATATTTAAGTTTGCTGCTTGGCGAACGCGAAGGCAATGTTGTGGAGCGCGAAACAGGACGCATCATTGGCAAGCACAAGGGTTATTGGTTCCACACGGTGGGACAACGCAAGGGACTTGGCTTGGGAGGTGGCCCGTGGTTTGTGACCGACAAGGATATTGAAAAAAACATTATCTATGTGTCGCACACAGAGTCGTGCCACGGACTTTATGGCAATGAATTTCACCTTACGGGTTTCCATTTCATCACTGCCGACCCATGGAAGGGTGCCGAAGAGGTGGATGTGCTCTTTAAAATTCGTCATACAGAACGTCCACGCCCTGGACACATGACACGACAACCCGATGGACGTATGCTCATTACCTCACCTACGCCAGTGCAAGGCATTGCTCCAGGACAATTTGGTGTGTTATACACTGCTGATGGACGCATTTGTGCGGGTAGTGGAGAAATTAGATTTTAGAAATTAAAGAGCTATTTTTTTAGAACCTCTCTTTAATACTCCCCTACCCTCTCCTCCCCTAACTCAATATGAAACTGATGTGCGCGTTTTTACGTGGGCATCAGTTTTTTTTGATTAAACAGAACAAGGATGTTACAAAAAGAGCAACACGATATACCCATTCTTGGTGATTTTGCAGTAGGGGTGCGTGAAAAGCACGTTTAACTACATGTTTTTTAGTACTTTTGCAGTGTAAAAAGTAACAAACAGTATGATCAACGTACAGCAAAGGTCAACCAAGAAGTTAGAAAATGCCTTGGTTGAAATTTCAAAGTTTGAAGTAGAAAATGGTGTCACCGAGTTTCATGTAATGGTGCACGCCCTCTGTCCCGAACAAACCTTTCAAGAGCAGCTCGATGCCGTGCTCAATGCTTATTATAATTTGTTCGATGCCGAATTGGCAGGTGCTTCGTCAGTATTGAAACGCTATTTTTTGAGCGATGCTGCTAACCAATACGAACACTTGTTAGCCTCTGTGCCTGAGGCCCCAGCTTGTGCTTGTTCGGTGGTAGAACAAGCTCCACTTAATGGCACCAAGGTGGCTATGTGGGCTTATCTGCAAACTGGAATGGGTGCAGGAACATTTAGTCACGGACTCTATAAGGTGAAGCATGGTGCCTACACCCATCTGTGGGGTGGCTCTGCCGTGAGCCATGCACCCACGTCGGAGGAACAAACCAGCCTTTTGTTGAAGGAATATGTGATGCAGCTAATGGCTAACGATGCACGATTGGCTGACAACTGTGTGCGTACATGGTTCTTTGTGCAGAACGTGGATGTAAACTATGCGGGTGTGGTGAAAGCACGTAACGAAGAGTTCTTTACGCAGAACCTTACGAGTAAGACGCACTTCATATCGAGCACTGGCATCAACGGTCGCAATGCTGACCCTTCGGTACTTGTGCAACTCGACACTTATGCAGTTACAGGCATTCGTCCTGAACAGATGCAATATCTGTATGCGCCTACGCACCTTAACCCTACCTATGAATATGGGGTAAGTTTTGAGCGTGGCACGCGTATGGACTATGGCGACCGCAGACAGGTGTTTATTTCGGGTACCGCAAGCATTGACAACAAGGGAAATGTGTTGCATGTGGGCGATATTCGCAAACAAACTGAACGTATGTGGGAAAACGTAGAGGTATTGCTGAATGAGGCTGAATGCTCGTTTGAGGATGTGGGACAGATGATTGTGTACTTGCGCGATACAGCCGACTATACCGTTGTGAACCGCATGTTCGAAGAACGCTTTCCCGGTGTGCCTAAGGTTATTGTACTTGCTCCCGTGTGTCGACCGGGATGGCTCATCGAAATGGAATGTATGGCAACAAAAGCTGTGCAACAAGCTGAGTATGAAAAGTATTAAGTATTACAAATATTAAGTAATAAGTAATAGGTAATAAGTAATACAAACTACTTAAGTAATAAGGTAATAAGTAATACAAACTACCTAAGTAATAGGTAATAAGTAATACAAACTACTTAAGTAATAGGTAATAGGTAATAAGTAACACGATACAAAAAACCCGTTGGCGGATTTGAATAATACCGTCAACGGGTTTTATAAATAAAAAAAGGAAATGAAGCGATTGATCATCATACTCTATACTTTACTACTTGTGCTATTAGCAACTGCCACTTTGGTTGAGCATAGCCACGGCAGCGAATGGGTGTCGGCACAGGTGTATCACACAAATTGGTTTTGTGGTTTGTGGGCTGTGTTAACGGCATTCACGGTTTGGACTGTGTGCCATACCAATTTATGGAAACGCCCTTCGGTTGTGTTACTCCATTTGTCGTTTGTTGCCATATTGTGCGGAGCTGGCGTGAGCTTTCTAACATCGCACAAAGGCATGGTGCATTTGGTGATGGGGCAACGTGTGCAGCATTTTATTGACAATGAGAGTCGCACACAGCAACCCTTACCCTTTGTGCTGTCTCTCGATAGTTTCAATATTGTGCATTATCCTGGCACTGAAGCAGCCTCCGACTATGTTACTTGTATGACGCTGACGCACAAAGATGGCACCACGGCACGTGTACGTGTTTCTATGAATCAGATAGCCAAACAAGAGGGGTATCGATTTTATCAATCCTCATACGATGAGGACGGAATGGGCAGTTGGCTCTCTGTGAATTATGACCCATGGGGAACGGGTATCACCTATTTTGGGTATGTTTTGTTGGCATTGGCAATGTTGTGGGTGTTAGTGGACCGACGCGAAGAATTTCGTCGCCTTCTCAATCACCCATTGCTAAAAAAGGGTGGCATGTTCGTTGTGTTGTTGGGGACAATTTCTATTTCGGCAAATGCAACGCCTCGCGCTTTGCCTGCTTTTAACCGTGCTAAAGCTGATAGTTTGGCAACCAAACAAGTGGTGTATAACGACCGCGTGGCTCCTTTTAATACTTTGGCACGCGACTTTGTGTTGAAACTTTATGGCAAGACTTCTTATGAGGGACTCTCGCCCGAACAAGTGGTGAGTGGGTGGCTGTTACGTCCTGATGCGTGGCAAAACGAACCCATGATTTTAATTAAAAGTGAGGCATTGCGTCAACAACTACACGTTGAGGGTAAGTATGCTCGCCTCATCGACCTTTTCGATAACAATGGCTACAAATTGCAACGCTTGTGGAAAGGGGCTAATGCCATGACTAACACAAACGACCCCTTACAAAAGGCGGTAATGGAGGTTGACGAAAAGGTGGAAATTATATTGATGCTGCAACAAGGTAAACTCATTCAGCCACTGCCTAAAGACGGAAGTGTTGCACCGCTGAGTAATTGGCGCATTCAGGCTGAGCTGTTTTACAATCGTGTGCCTTTCACACAACTGCTCTTTATGGCTTGTCTCACCTTGGGTCTGTTGGCTTTTGCACGCATTATATATAGGAGTGTACATGCTGACGCACGTCAAGGACGTATTGACCAAGTAGCATTCCCCATTGCGCTTTATGTTTGCACCGCCTTGTTACTTGTTGCTTTTTGTTTGCGTTGGTATGTGGCAGGCCATGTGCCTATGAGCAACGGATTTGAAACCATGCAGTTTATGGCTCTTGCCACTTTGCTGGTATCCTGTGTACTGCACCAACGTTTTGGAGTGTTGCTGCCATTTGGTTTTATGGTAGCTGGTTTTTCGTTGCTTGTGAGTTATTTAGGTCAAAGCAATCCACAAATAACCAACTTGATGCCCGTTTTAGCCTCGCCATGGTTAAGTTTGCATGTTTCGGTAGTCATGATGGGATATTCGCTTTTAGCCTTCTTACTCTTCACGGGTATTTTAGGGCTTTGCTTGCCACGTCAAGCCGAACGCATGATGTTAATGGGCAGATTGTTGCTCTACCCTGCCGTGTTCTTTTTAGGCATAGGCATTTTCTTAGGAGCTGTTTGGGCTAACCAGTCGTGGGGCACTTATTGGAGTTGGGATCCTAAGGAAACATGGGCACTCATTACGTTTATGGTTTATGCCATAGGTTTTCATGCCTCTTCATTGCCTTGGCTACGCCGTCCTCGCAAATTCAATGTTTTTGCAGTGTTGGCTTTTCTCACCGTCCTTATGACGTATTTTGGTGTGAACTTTATCTTGGGCGGAATGCACTCTTATGCAGGGTAGTTAAAGAAGTCGTCTAAACTTTTCTGACGAAGATTAGATTTGAAGTTCATAAAAGTTTAGACGACTTTAAAGGCTCACTCCATACTCATGCTTAATTTCGTCCATTACAAAAGTACTTTCGAGCGAGCCAAGATGTTCGATGGTACCAAGCACATTGAGCACAAACTCTTGATAATACTTCATGTTGGGGGCATGTATCTTTAATAGATAATCATATTGCCCCGAGATGTTGTAGCACTCTGTCACTTCGGGTATGGCTGCAATCTTTTCGGCAAAGCTGTTAGCTATGTCGCGATTGAGCTTGCCCATCTTAACCGAACAGAACACAACAAAGCCACGATTGAGCTTTTCGGCATTGAGCACGGCTATGTAACGGCTAATAATACCCTCGCGCTGCAAACGCTTGATGCGTTCGTAAACTGGCGTGGTACTGAGGTTTACGCAAGCTGCTATCTCCTTAATGGATAAACGAGCATTGAGCTGAAGCTGACGCAATATCTTAATGTCTACATCGTCAATAGTAATATTTTCTGCAAGTGGGCTAAATTCGGTAGTCATACTTAGTTCTTTTTCTTTATAATATTGCAAATGTAGCAATATTTTCTTAGTTTTCGAAAAGTCTTGGTTGTTTTTGCTAAACACCGTACCTTTGCAAGCGAAAATAATAACAACAAAAACTAAAATATTATGAGCGAAAAGAACTATCACTTTGAGACCCTTCAAGTACACGTTGGTCAAGAACAGCCCGATCCAGCAACCGATGCACGTGCTGTGCCTATTTATCAAACCACCTCTTATGTTTTTCGCAATTCGCAGCATGCTGCCGACCGTTTCGGATTGAGAGATGCGGGCAACATCTATGGTCGCCTCACCAATTCAACACAGGGTGTGTTCGAAGAGCGCGTAGCTGCCCTTGAAGGCGGTGTGGCAGGTTTGGCTGTAGCAAGTGGTGCAGCAGCTGTAACATATGCCTTGCAGAATATTGTGCAGAATGGCGACCACATTGTTGCAGCCGACAACTTATATGGTGGTTCATTCAACCTAATTACGCATACTTTGCAAACCCAAGGTGTGTCGCACACCATTGTTAACGTGAATGACCTTGAGGCACTTGAAGCTGCCATTCAGCCCAACACAAAGGTGGTGTATGCCGAAACTTTTGGCAACCCAAACTCTGACGTTACCAACTTAGAGGCTGTGGCTGAAGTGGCACATCGTCATCACATCCCCTTTATTGTAGACAACACCTTTGGCACACCTTTCTTAATACGTCCCATCGAACATGGTGCCGACGTAGTGGTTCACTCTGCTACAAAGTTTATTGGCGGTCATGGTTCAAGCTTAGGTGGCGTAATTGTAGATGGTGGTACTTTCGATTGGAAAGCAAATGCTGACAAGTATCCTACTTTGGCAAAGCCCGACCCTTCTTATCATGGTGCAGTGTTTGCCGATGTTGCAGGTAAGGCAGCTTTTGTAACTCGTATTCGTGCCGTGATATTGCGCGACACGGGTGCTACAATTTCACCCTTCAATGCCTTTATCTTGTTGCAAGGTCTTGAAACGCTTTCGCTGCGTGTTGAACGTCATGTGCAGAATGCGTTGAAGGTGGTAGACTTTTTGTCAAAACACCCCAAAGTAGCTAAGGTTAATCACCCGTCTTTGCCTTCGCATCCCGACCATGCACTCTATGAGCGTTACTTCCCCAACGGAGGGGGTAGCATCTTTACTTTTGAAATTAAGGGGGGAAAGGAAGAGGCTTGGCGCTTCTGCGATAGTTTAAAGATTTTCTCTTTGCTTGCTAACGTGGCAGACGTTAAGAGTTTGGTTATCCATCCTTACACAACCACACACTCGCAAATGTCGCCCGAGGAACTTGCACAACAACACATCACGCCTGCCACAGTGCGCTTGAGCATTGGTATTGAACATATCGACGATATTATTGACGATTTAAAGCAAGCGCTTGATAAGGCGTAAAATATGTACATTATACATTAAAATCGCCAGGCATGAAAGAGAGGGGACAAGTCCCCACTCTCTCATGCCTGGCTACCTTATATTACCCCTAACGGGCTAAGGATGTAACTATTCAAAAAGACCTTTGCTTTCGGGCTTTTTAATAGAAGTGCGCATATCGCTAAGTTCTTGTAACAAACGTTTATGTTCGTCGGTTATCTTATTGAGTTTAATTTGTTTACGATTGTATTTCCACCAATTCAGTAAAGCACGTTTCTCTACTCTTTTTTTATTGGGTAAACAACCATATGTTTCAATAAACTCTTTCAGTTGCAAATAGTTTCTTTGCCACTTCGATTCGTTCGTTGTCATCGTCATAAAAATGTAACTTCTTGAGAGATGTACAAATTTATTCGTTTACGAGAGGAAGTGTGGCATAATCGCGACTGTAACGCAACATTTGCTTGTCGTAGCTTTCGGTATAGTCGAGTGTCACATTGGTAATATTGCCTTGTGCATCGCGCTCTGCGTGATAAACGGGGTTAATGAACCCCTTGTAAGGCGAAAGATGTAACTTTTCGTAACGAGCAAGGATTTCCTTGTGCAAAGCGGGGTCAATCTTCACACCATATTCTTCAACCAAATTGCGTGCGCCCTCATAATCGCCCTCGCTCTTGATGCGCTGAATTTCGCCTAAGAGTTTACCAAAGAGATTGCGTAAAGCAGCATAATCATTGATTTTTACAAAGGTCTTTCCATGCTTCTTTACCAACTCTACCACCTTGTTGGCTTTGCCATGCTCATAAGCCCAACGCGCAATGAGCGCACGGTTACGCATGTGTGCCTCCTCAATGTTGTTACCGGGTTTAATGCGAACCAATTGAGTCATCAAACCATTCATCATGTAGGTGTAATACTGACTCTTATATGCTTCGAGATTAGGTGTAAGACCTAAATCTACAAGCTTTTGGTCGGCTACGTAGTAAAGCCCAAAGAGGTCGGCACGCGCTTCCTCAATAGTCGATCCATAAGCTTTCAGCGAATCGGGGTCGGTGGTAGGAAGCAGTTTACCACTACCATGTCCTAAGCATTCGTGCAAGTCGGTGTGCAAGTCATCGCAAGCATCGCCATATTTGTTGATGAGGGCGCGAGTCGCATCGTCAATCACAAACTCCTTGTCCATGCCACTTCCGTGCGAAGCCTTGTTGTAGGCATCCGTAAGGTTGCCAATGGTTACACTCTTTGAACCAAATTCACGACGAACCCAGTCTGAGTTAGGCAAGTTGATGCCGATGGCAGTAGAAGGATAAAGATCGCCCCCCAAAATAGCGGCAGTAATTACTTTGGCTGAAACGCCCTTCACCTTCTCCTTCTTAAATTCGGGTGCTACGGGTGAATGATCCTCAAACCACTGCGCATTGGCAGAGAGTTTTTTAGTACGTTCGGTAGCCGCAATATCCTTGAAATTAACAATAGCCTCCCATGAAGCTTTCATGCCTAATGGGTCGCCATACGACTCAGTGAAATAGTTGGTAAAGTCTACCATGCTCTCTGTGTCCTTCAGCCAATGTATGGAGTAATCGTCGAAGGTGCGGAGGTCGCCCGTACGATAAGTTTCAACCAGCAAATCAATCACCTTTTGCTGTTCGGGCGTATCGGCAAAGGGACGGGCTTTGAGTAGATTGTCAACAATGCGCTCAATGGCAGTGGTATACATACCACCCACACGCCACACACGCTCTGTGAGCAGTCCGTATTCATTACGCTCCAAACGGCTATTCATGCCCATCATAATGGGACGTGGGTCGTTGGCAGGTTTGCGCTGTGCATAGAACTCCTCAGCTTCGTTTTGTGTAATGCCTGGTTCGTAGTAGTTACAAGCTGAAGTGAGCACCAAGTCGTCGCCATCTTTTTGGTTAACGCGCATGGGCATTACCTCGGGATTAAAAATCACAGGGAACAACTCATTGCAAAAAGCCTCTAAACTCTGTCCGTTAAGCGGAAGTTTGTCGGCAGGAATTTGTTGGAGTGCAGCACGCAATTCTTGTTCGGTAAAATCGGGTAAGAATTTTTCGCAACCATAGTGATGGTGAATGCCCGATGAGAACCACACCCGCTTTAAGTACACAGAGAGTGCTTTATAGAATTTGTCATCGTGCTTTCCAGCATAATGAGTGTAAACAGCTTCGAGCAAGGCACGGATGCGAAGATTATAACGTCCGTTTTGGTCGAAGAGAATGTCACGCCCTTCAAGGGCAGCCTCTTGCAAGTAATAAATAAAAGTCTTTTCTTTTAAAGAGAGTTTGTCAAATCCTTCCACCTTATAGCGAAGCATTTGAATGTCAGCAAACTTTTCGTCGGTATATTTAAAATGATTGTCGGCTGTTTGTGCAGTTGCACCAAGTGCCGATGAGGCTGCAATTAGCATAGTGGCTATTTTATGTTTCATTATTTCAACCAGTTTTTAACTTCTTCGTTGCTCAACACAATGTTAATAGTGCCAGCAGCATAGCAGTTTTTGATGTAAGGTGGATAAGTAAATACAATGCCACACTCCGTTACAGCTGGACGCGGATACCATTTACCTTGGTATTGTTCCATCTGTTGTGTGCGAACAGAGTAGTCATCTGCCGAAGGGGCAGGAACAACCTCGGCTATAGCAGGCCAAGTTTCTTGGTCTTGTGCGGCTTGCGCACTTGTTTTGAGTTTTTCGCCTACCAATTTAAAGACTTCATTTAGGGCTTCGGGTTTAAAGATGTCTGTCAACCCCATCAAGCGGTCCTCTTTCGTGTTGATGCTGAAGTAATAGTGATACAGCATACCATGTGCGCCCCCTCTGTAGCATTCGTCTTCAATGCTGAAGGTAGTAATGCCCTTGTTACTCCATCTCCACACAGGTGTAACATTGGTGCGGTAAGAGAAAGAGGTTGGCATATATTCCTGACCATTATTTTTGCAAAAGTCTTCTATTTCGTTTTGCTCTTTTTGATAAGTAGCCTTAACCGCGCTCCATTTTGCCTCAAGCATTTTTTCGAGCGTATTAAGTTTCCAACTACTCTCATTGGTAGCGTCTAAGTCGAGCGTTCCTTTAAGAATGTTGTATATCATCAAGCTGTATGCACCTCCCTTTTTAGGTTCCACTTTGGCATCAGCGTCAGAAAAAAAGAGCGAGGCATTGAACGATAGCCCTTGGTTGGCATCTTTGCTGTTTTGCAAACTGTAATCTGCGTTTTTATTGCTGTATTCGCTCAGCAGTTCATCGTTGTAGGGACAGAAGATGTCTGAATCATCCGCAGCAGCAGAATCTGCTGCAACAACATCCTCATTGGTACCTGCCCAATCATCGTCTTCGGTATATTCAACATCCATGGAGTCGTCAGTAACAATAGTATCTGCCACCACCACATCACGTTGATTGTAGGTGCGATTACCTTGCATAGGCATGGCTAAAGTCATGCAAAGCAAAGCTGGCACGCAATAGAATACTTTCTTCATAATGCTTATTTTTTTTAGGATTGTAGTGCAAATTTAGTGTAAAGCCTTGAATAGTGAGGATATATATATGAAAAAAGAGTGGAAAACCGCTTTAAAAATTATAAACGGAGTTCCACTCTTCGGTGTAATTCATTTAAATATCGGAACGAAGCTCTTATTTCTCTTTTTACAAAAAACTTTAAGCCTCTTCTTTTTTAGGATCGAGTGCCTCATAGCGCGAATGCTTGCTGATGTACTCTGGCACAATCTGCTTCATCTTCTTCACAGTGTCCATATCATTGTAGCGAAGTGCGATGTCGCGCAAGTCTTCAATATTGTGTTCAACATTCTCATACTCGTAATTACGAACTTGCGCAATACGAATTTTGGGATGGAATGAAGGAAGTGTATCTTCATTTTCACTGAGCACCTCTTCGTAGAGTTTTTCACCCTCGCGCAAACCAGTGTACTTAATTTCCACATTCTTTGCACCGCTAAGCAATATCATGCGTTTAGCCAAATCTGCAATGCGAACGGGTTCACCCATATCGAACACATAGATTTCGCCCCCTTTGCCATGAATGCCCGCTTCAAGCACTAACTTACATGCTTCAGGAATAAGCATGAAGAAGCGAATAATCTTGGGATGAGTAACCGTGAGCGGACCACCCGCTGCTAATTGCTTGCGGAACAAGGGGATTACCGAACCATTTGAGCCAAGCACATTACCAAAACGTGTGGTAACGAACTGTGTAACGCCTTTCACCTTACCATCTTGAATGGCTTTGTTAAGACTCTGCACATAGATTTCGCAAATGCGCTTTGAGCACCCCATCACGTTTGTAGGGTTAACGGCCTTATCGGTAGAAACCATCACAAACTTTCTGACGCCATATTTCACGCTCAAGTCTGCAATCACCTTTGTACCCCACACATTGTTCTGTACACTTTCGCTGGGGTTATCCTCCATCATTGGCACATGTTTGTAAGCAGCAGCATGGAAAACAATTTCGGGCTTGAACGATTTGAAGATTTCGTCCATTCGCTTTTCCTTGCAAATGTTGGTTACAACAGTTTCAGCCTTGATGTTCGGATAATTGTTACGCATCATCAAGCGTATGTCATGTTGCGGTGTTTCAGCCGCATCAATCAGCATCATCTCAGCAGGAGCGAAAGAGGCTACTTGTCGCACAATTTCTGAACCAATGCTACCTGCCGAACCTGTAATAAGCACGCGTTTGCCTTTCAAATTTTCCTCAATCGACTTGAGGTTTACCTGAATTTCATCGCGCGAAAGGAGGTCTTCAATTTTCACCTCGCGCAACTGCACTTCGCCTTGCATCTTACCATCCTTAGCAAGTTCTTTTGCATTTTGCGAGATGTAAATTTTTATGCCATTCTCAATGAATAAGTCTTGCAGTTGTTTATTCTTTAAGAAATCTTCGTGCTTCAGCGGACTTACCAACACCGCTTGGATATGTTTCTTTTTAAGAATGTTTATCAAGTTATCGTGGATAGAGTAAATTTGCTTACCCATGAGACGATGATTCTTATAGTTTGTATCATCTCCCATATATCCCTTGATAAGGAACTGCATGGGTTTTACGCTGTAAGCATAATTGGTTAGCGCAACAGCACCTGCACGTATACCATAAATAAAGGTGTTAAGGGCTTTTTTGCTTACCAATGCCTTGTCGAACAGCATTTTCACACTGATACGGCTTAAGCACATAAACACGATGGTACCCAAGTAAACTACCAAGGTCATACGTCCTGTTAATGCGTAAAACGTATCATTCCATTGATTGTTACAGATAATATGGTTGAACGCCACTGCCATCAAAAACGACACGCCATTGGCACAAATCACACGCATGAGGTCTACAAACTGAGAATAGCGCAGAATGCCTGAATAAGTATGGAATATTCTAAACCCAATGAGGTTGAATATTGCAAACATTAAAAACGTGTGGCAGAGTTGGGGTCCAAACGCTACCATTTCAGAAAGCGGATGACGCAGCAGAACCATAAACAGACCGCCAACAAAACATGTTAGCAAGTCGAAAATCACTACAAACCAGTAAGGCAAGGCCCGACGGCCAAAATACCAGTTAAAAACTTTATTAATCAATCCCATATAAAATCTCTTTTTAAGAACTGCTTTTAGTTTCTTGCGAAGAAAAATCCCCACCTTTATATATTTCGCAACCAAAGGTTGTGTCGTATCGTCCTTTTTGCAGCACTTATAGATGTATATAAAGTATCTTTTTTACATAAATTCAAGTGTAAAAATCGTGATATTTTTTGAATTTGACAAGATTTTTTGCCAATAACTTTGTAAAATAGACTTAATGGGGATAAAAAACCACCTTTTGTTAACTTTAGATGTAAATCTGTGTAATAAGTAAGTATTCAATATTATTCACTATACTAATTTTGAATAACTACTTAGAAATTTCCTCTGCCACCTTTTTAAAAGATGGCAGAGAAAAAGTTTTATTTTCTTTTATCGCTTAATAAATTTAAAGCTCTTAAAGTACACTTGTTGTTCAGCATTGCTCACGTTTGTGATGCGGAGTTTTGATGCACTCATGCCCCCCAACTCATTACCTGTGTGAATAACAGGGTCGTTCTCTTTGTAGTGAAGCAAACTCACTTCTTTCCAAGCACCATTGGTAAAGAGTTCGAGTTTAAAGTTCTTAGCCACACCAGGAATACCCATGTTGAAATCCATACCCGCGAAGGCAATTTCACGATCACCCTCAATGGTAAAGCTTGCACCTGCAGCCCACTTAATAACTTCGAGCGAGGGAGTTACTGACACCTCATTGCCACGTACGGTAATGGGCAAAAGTGCCAACTGCGGAACATCCGACACAATCTTATAGGGGTTGTACTCTGCTGAGTTCACAAGCTGTGTACCGTTCGCCTTATTATAATTGTCAACCACCAAGGTGAAAAGTTTGTTGAGCGTAGGCAACATCACCTTCGAGGCCACCTTAATGCCTGGCTGCAAAGCATGACGCACGTCTGAGTTTTCGAGTTCGTACATCTGCACCTGCAAAGCACGCGCCTGTTGGTACAAATCGCTAAAGCTGGGGAACGAAGCCGACTTGTCTACGTTGTGATAATTGCGTGCCATGGTGCAAACAGCCACACCATAGTCTGCCACATTCTTACCTTGCAACAACCAAGGTCTTAATTCACGACTCAACTCTGGGTTCGACTTGTCTGCCAAGAGCACGTCCACTGCCATGCGCAATTCCTGACATTTAATGCCTAAACGGTTAATTGCATCTTTGTCGCCAGTAAGGGCAGCTGCAGCCAAATCCTTTATTTCGTCACCCTCTTCACGACGGAAACCATGACCATTTGCACCCAAGTCCTTATTATAAAGGGCAAAAGTGCGCAGCGCCTTATAATTGTCGGGCAACACAGCCTTCAATCCCTTTTCCCAATCCTTGTTGGCATCATAGGCCTTCATGTTCCAAGTGTAGTCAGCAATGCCATAGAGCGATATTTTTGAAGCCTCAGCATGTTCCATCGGGTTCGATACAAAACCCGATACATCTTCAGCAATATCCAAACCATTGCCATAAGCCGGACCGAGCAAAATGTGGTCGCGCACAAAGTCGCTCACAGGGAAGTTCCACCAAATGTAAGCCTTGCGGTCAATGCGTTGGTTAATCCACTCCATGCTTTCCTTGTCAATGCAGTGCACCACGGTGTTACCTGTCCACATAATCTGTACACTCTTGTTCATCTTCGAACCCAAAGTGCGCAAATAGCCCTTTTCATCGTTAGCCCAAGAGCGGTTATATTCGGTGGGGCACATCACAAGCGGACGAACTCCCTTGTGTGTCTTTACAAAATGGTCGTCAACATAATTCAGCAATTCTGCCTGCTTGTCGGCTCTTGTGCCTTCGCCCCAAATATCGTCAAAGAACACAGCAAACGAGCGAATGCCCAATTCATACATCTTTTCGAATTTAGCAATGAGCGCATCGCGGTCTGCATCGTTCCATTTAATATCTACACCCGGGTGAATAGCCCAATAAAAGTTTACGCCATTCTTTTTGGCACACGCATTAAGTTCCTGAATGCGTTTTGCATCTTCTTCAGGATAAGGCGTACGCCAATGGTTGCGGTGGTAAGGGTCGTCTTTCGGACCATAGATATACACATTCATCTTGTTTCTGCCATAGAACTCAATTTGGCTCAAACGAGCTTTATGGCTCCAAGGTGTACCATAGAACCCCTCTACAGTGCCACGGAAAGGAACATCGGGCCAGTCGGTAATTTTGCAGCACTCTAATTTGCCTTCAGCCACCGAGCCTAACAAGGTCTGCACACCATAGTACAAGCCTTCCTCGTCAGCACCTGCCACAATCACTTCTTTATCGCTAATAGCAAGGTAGTAACCCTCAGCCTTAGCAGGAATAAGTTTTGCAACTTTGCTAACAGTTTTGTCGCCCTTCACACCAACCTTCACGGTGAAAGCTGCCTTTGCCTCTGTTTTTACACTGCTTGCTGCATGCAGTGCAGCCATGGCAATGCTATTCGAACGGCTCTTATCGCAAACCACCTTCCAAGCAGTGGGTGCCTTGATGATGCCTTTATTTGAAACCGTTACTTTTTGCGGTACGGGATTTACCAAACTAATTTGTGCTGTGGCAGTACCTGCAGTCATAGCTGCCATCAACAATGTTGTAAAAAGAGGATGTTTCATATATCTTTTTTAAGAATTTACTGGGTTATTAAGGATTCCTTCTATAAGGATTTTTTAAAAAGGATGAGTTATTGCTTCAAAAATACCTAACTACCCTTATGGGTCATAATGTCGAGCACACAATGGTCGGTTTCGTTCATCGCGTCGGCACCAATACTCACAAGGTTACGAATGCTGCGGTCAACGTCATCATCAATAATACCCTCCACACTTGTCACGCAGTTACCCTGCATAGCCAACATAGCAGAAAGCACAGCAGTGCTAACCCCCGTAGTCAGTTTCATGGCGCAACTGGGTTTAGCACCATCACAAATCATACCCGTAAGGTTAGCAATCATGTTTTTAACGGCAAAGGTCATTTGCTCGTAACCACCGCCCATCAAGTAAGTAATGCCGCAACTCGACCCCGTGGCAGCAACCACGCAACCACAAAGAGCCGACAAGGCACCCAAATTTTGTTTAATGTAAATAGCGGTCAGATGCGACAACATCAAAGCACGCGTCATCTCCTCGGCAGTGTTATGATTTTCTTCAGCAAAAACCACCACAGGGTTCGTAGCACAAATACCTTGGTTGCCCGATCCCGAGTTACTCATCACCGGAATCATAGCTCCCGCCATACGTGCATCGCAAGCACAAGCCGTAGACGAAATGATGTGCGAGAAGATGTTATCGCCCATAATGCCACGCCCCATCGGTCGGCTCAGCACCTTGCCCAAGCAATGTCCGTAGTTACCCTCAAGCGATTGACGTGCAGCCGCCTCGTTAAGGCGTCGAGCCTCGTTTATAAAGCTAATCTCCTCCAACGGCATAGTTGTGGCATATTCCCACACCTTGTGCAAGTTCAGTTGTAGTTTCTCGCCATCTTGCTCCTGCGCAGCAGCATCTGTAGCCCGGAGCGGATCGTTAAGAATAAGCGTGTCGTTTTTGGCTATATATATATAATGCGTATGTTCGCGTGCAATCACCACCTGTGCCTTATTGCCCTGTTCATCGTGTGCCACAATCTCCACATAGAGTTTTTCGGGCGCATCAGCTTTCAGTTCAATGTTAATGCGGTTTTGCGCAATATACGCTTTGCCCTTTTCCACCGCCTCAGGCGTAGCGTATCGCAACACTTCGAGTCCCAATTCCCACTTACCAATGGTAGCCCCCAAAGCAATAGCAATGGGCAGTCCCACCATCCCCGTACCAGGAATGCCTACCCCCATCGCGTTTTTCAGAATGTTGGCACTAAGGTGTGCTTCAATCTTAGCAGGCACACATCCCAACACCTCAGCAGCCCTACTTGTAGCAAGAGCCACACAAATCGGTTCGGTACAACCAATGGCAGGCACCACTTGTTGGTGCACCAATTGGGTTATTTGTTCTTTTTCGTTATTACTTAGCACGTTTATTGATTGTTAGTCGTTTTTTTATCGTCATCCGCTTGCTGTTTGTTCAGTTGCAACCGATAAGCGCGGGGAGTACAATCGTAGATGCGATGAAAAGCCAAGTAAAAGGCTTGTCGCGACGAAAATCCCGCCAGCAAGCCAATTTCCTCAGTAGTCATATCCTTGTATTGTGCCGAGCGCATCATTTTGCAAACATCGCGCAGTCTCAAGCTATTGACTAAAGCGTTGTAATTATCGCCCGTGCACACCGCCACAGCAGCAGCAATATATCGTGTGTTCGTATTAAGGTCGTCAGCCAACTTAAACGTATTGTATGAAGGGTCGCGATAAAGTTTTTCTTTCGTCAATTTTTCAACAATGCGCAAGTAAAGTTCGTTAGCCTTTTCAGCCTTTAACCGTGTGCGATATGCGGGTTCGGGTTTTGTCTTTAAGGTGTTTTGCTTCATAATTTTTAATGACCTTGCAAATATAGCAATAAAGTTTGACAAAATCCATTTGTGTGGCAACGAAAAAATTTATAGCGTTCAACATCATTCACAAAAAAAATTAGGATGTTGCTGTTTAATTATTGAAGTTGTCTAAAACTTATAGATTAAGTATTAAGTGTTAAGTATTAAGTATTACATTCTATTGAGGTTTTC
>ERZ1023617.75-NODE-75-length-45948-cov-35.650905_pt1 | contig 45948 bp, 75 predicted proteins | sample MGYA00380328_ERZ1023617 | MGnify/ENA primary metagenome ERZ1023617 (study PRJEB33179, sample SAMN07448977) | human gut metagenome | biome: Human-gut; feature: Human associated habitat; material: Faeces | host: Homo sapiens | place: India: Bhopal | collected...
CTATTGTCTCACAAACAGCCAGGAGATTAAATCCACCGATTTATTTTCCGCTTACAAACTAACAACGACGCTTCGGGATACCCTCAGCGCGTAGCGGGCCGCCCGCCGTTGCCATTCGTCCAGGTACCCGTCCTGTACCTGACGTGTTAGCATGTTTTGGGCGGCCCCTACGATAACCCCAATCGGGGCTTTTCTTTACGAGCCGAGGGTCACTCGAGGCGACCGGCGGTCTGCGGGGCCGTTAGGCTCCAGACTCGATGAACGACGAACGGCCTACGATGAACGATTTGTCAAAGAAGGCCAGTGAAAAGATTACAGCTCTGCATAATGATTTTGGGATTGATTTGACACAAGAAGGAGAGGGGGATTTGGCAGTCATGTGCAACTTAGGAGAAGGAATATACGAAGATGGCCTGATGAAAGGTAAGCAAGAAGGATGGGAAAAAGGCAGAAAAGAAGGTAGAAAAGAAGGTAGAAAAGAAGGTAGAAAAGAAGGCAAAGAGGAAGGCAGAAGAGAAGGAAAATTGGAATTCGCTCTCGAACTGTTAAAGGATGGGATGGCCTTAGAAAAAGTGGCAAAGTATAGCAAACTATCGTTGTCCATGATCGAAAAACTGGCCAAACAAAATAAATTGATTTAGGGCTGGCTAGCATGTTTTGGGCAGCCCCTACGATAGCCCCAATCGGGGCTTTTCTTTACGAGCCGAGGGTCACTCGAGGCGGCCTGTGGGGCCGTCGGATTCCCACTTGATGAACTAGAAGAAAAAAAGCTTGACAAGGCCTGTCTAAATCTGTAAAATAAATAAGTAAGCTTTTCACTTGGACTCCATTAGCCCCGGAGAAAGAGCACCAAAAGCTTGGTCAGTTAGTTAAATTCAGGGAGGAATCACACAGCATGAAAACTACATTTATGGCCAATGCAGGCAACATCGAACGCAAATGGTTTGTTGTTGATGCTGAAGGCCAGACATTAGGCCGTCTTGCTGCCGAAGTAGCTAAAGTTCTTCGGGGAAAACATAAACCTACTTTTACCCCGCATGTTGATACAGGCGATTATGTAATCGTAGTAAACGCAGCAAAGGTTAAATTAACAGGTAAAAAATTAATCCAGAAAACCTATTTCCATCATTCCGGTTATCCCGGTGGAGCTAAATTCACTCAGGCCGGCCACATGCTCGAAGCACGTCCGGAACGCGTTGTTGAAATGGCAGTTCGCGGTATGCTCCCGAAAAATAAATTGGGTGAACAGATGTATCGTAAACTGAACGTTTATGCAGGTGCTGAACATCCGCATCAGGCTCAGAAACCTGAAGTTTTGAAGTTAAACATTCGCTAATTAATACCGGGAGGAAGATTTCATGGCAGTAGCACAGTACTACGGCACTGGCCGTAGAAAGACATCCGTTGCTAGAGTTCGTCTGGTTCCGGGTCAGGGTAAAATCACAGTCAACAAAAAAGAATTGAACGAATATTTCGGTCGTAAAACACTGGAATTGGTTATTAAACAGCCGCTCGTACTCACAGGCGTAACTGAACAGTACGACGTCATCGCTGACGTTAAGGGTGGCGGCCCGTCCGGCCAGGCCGGCGCAATCCGTCACGGCATCAGCCGTGCCCTTTTGGAAGTCGACGGCGATTTCCGTCAGGCTCTCAAAAAAGCTGGTTTCCTCACACGCGACCCGCGTGAAAAAGAACGCCGTAAATACGGCCTCAAGAAAGCTCGTAAGGCTTCCCAGTTCTCGAAACGTTAATACAATCGTATATTTCTACAAACCTATGCAACAGATAAACCGCATGAACAAGCCGTTCATGCGGTTTTCTTTTTGTCTGTTTACTCACTTGCTTCGAGTAAATTCAAGTTAATTTGACCTTGTAATATACGCACAATATACGCACAATATACACTTATAATCGGTTCACCGCCTCAATGAGCTGTCCCAGCGTCTTGTGAGTATATACGCGGTCCGTGATATCTTTCGAGCGATGCCCCAGAATGAGCTGGATGATCTTCTTATCGACGCCGGCGTCGGCCAGCATCGTCGCGCAGGTGTGCCGGCAGTCGTGTGGGAGATGATCCATTTTCGAGAGGACAGGGGACTTCTTCCAAAAGTGGTCCCGCAGCCGGTCGTAATCAAAGACCGGCTTGCCGTCCAGGTCGATGACGAGATATTCCTGACCATGGTGATATAAGGCTGCCACGAAGGGCTTTATCTTATCAGCCAGGGGGATGACCCGGTTCCGGCCTGCCGCTGTCTTCATGCCGGCGCGGAGATAGCTTTCATCGAGGTGCACATTGGCCGTTTTCGCCCTGAGGAGCTCCGTCGGGCGCAGGCCGGTATAGATGTAGATGAGGGCCAGACGGGCTCCTTCGTCGTCCGTGTGGTCCCAGAGGATGCGGCGCTCCGCAGCCGTGAAAGGCTTATGCAGCCGTGACTGCGTCGCCGGCGGCAGGTCCGTCATCTTCGCATAGTTCACGGCGCAGATTTCTATCCGGGCCGCGTACTGGTAGAGCTGGCTGCAAAACAGCCGGATGTTCTTCTTGGTGCTGTAGCCCCTCTTACAGCCGTCAATCACCTGCTGAATGTCATCGGGCCGAAGGTCGACGAAAATGTGCTCGTGGAGGCGCTGGCAGTACTTGAAGGCCGACTTGTACCCGTTTGGTTCTTCTTTGCCGACTCGGGTATACTTCCATTCGGCCCATTTGGCGTGAAGATCTGCGAATGTCGTCTTCCGGACATCTGTGTCATAGGGATGCTGGTTGTAGTCGTCGAGGCATGCCAGGGCGTCCTTCCTCGTGGAAAAATAGCCCAGGTATTTATAGATCTGCTTCCCTTCGTCGCTCCAGCCTGCGGTGATGCGGACGGCGAAAGGGTGGCGGCGTTTGCCGCCGAGCTTGATGATCGAGCCGTAGCCTGTGGGTAGCCGCATGAAATCACACTCCTTAACAAACTGATGTTCTTTGATTCGGCGAAAAAATCAGGAATTTGCAAATACAGAGTAAAACTTTGCGAATGCAAATTCCTGATTTTGCGAGCGCTGCGTTCGCTACAAGACAACCTTGTTGTTACGGGTTACATACACCGCAAGGAGCATATCCATTGGCAATGGCTTCGTCACGTGATTCAAAGGAGACGAAGTTTTCAGGATGTTTGATGGTGCGGCAGGTAGCATAATGGAACTTCATAGATTTGGGATTCCCCAGATAGTCGGCGGCAAAGGCTGCGCCGAACGACGACAATAAGCAAAGGGTAGCCAGAACAAGCGATATTTTCTTCATCATAAGCAATCATCCTTCCGTTCTGCAATAAGTCATAAAACCTTCTTCTTGTAATGAAAACGTCCAGCAAAAGGACTCAATAGTTTATTTCACGATAAATTAAAATAGGTACGATGCCGTACTGCGCATTCGAATACAGCTGATTGATGGCTTCGGTACAGGCATCAATAGCACTTTCGATAGAATCAGGCGTGGAATCGGTGTTGCTGGAATCATTGTGAGAATGGGAGTCTAGAATCCCCAGGATATACCACTGTCCTGGCAAATCAATGCCATACGTACGGTTCAGATCGGATTGCCGGATAGACAGGCATCCTTCCCGCAGCGTCCCGCTGATTAATGTCGATTCGAACCGGATGGATAATTCAATGGAATCATCCATCGATTGAATCATCGATATCATGGCCTTGATGATTCCTTTGATGTTCCGGTCGTTCGGCAGCTGGAAGAACTTTTGATTCTTCTCTATGACAGGCATCAACTGCTTTATGGAATGGAGGTCCCGAATCTTTATCGGCGCATGTATACAGACCAGTTTTCCGGAACATACAGGCGGCAGCGACTGCAAGGGTGCAATGCTCAAATCATTCAGCAGGCCGATGACCTGACTGTGATATGGGTCGTATTCCTCGGACGCTTCTTCCTTCGTCTTGTTCTGTGAGCCTATCCGGCCGGAAGCAACACCAATGTTTCCTTTTCCGGACATAAAAGAACCCTCGGAAGTACCAATCGTCTTGGTGACACTTCTGAGGGTTCCGTTTCTGAGTTGAGAAATCAATGAATCGACGCGTTCTTTATCTACGTACAAAAAGTCAATCAAGGATGAGCTTTCAGGAAGCTCAAGTCGGGTTTCGTCTTCTTTCCCCATTTTTCTACCTCCTTAGCTATTTTGCGGCACTTGGAGGTGTGTTCGTCATATTTCTTCTTGAATTGAGCTACATCAATATGGATTGTAATCGGTTGACGCTTTTCAGTCATATGGACAACCTCCTTTCTCGCCCTTATTGTATCAGAATATTTCAGAAGTGTACATCGTTATTTAGTTGTAATGGATAGACTTTGTGCATTTACCGCCTTCCTAGAATCAGAACTTTCTCCTCATTTCAACGACCTTCCCGAGTACCTGCACGGGGAGGTTTTTTATGTCTTCGTTGGAGTAGAACTGGGGGGTATAGATGGCCGCGTTGTGGCCGATGAGGGTGATGCCGGCCGGGCTTTCCTTGATTTCCTATACGTTATTGTGGCATATTATTTAAACGAATTATCATAGGTCATGAGTGCCCGGCCGTTTTTGTATAGATTTTTCGCATTGGCCCGGACCTCGAGTACCTGGTTATTGTTGTCGAGGTAGAGGAATGTCTTGGCCGGGAGCGTTTCGATGACGAAGACCTTTTCATTGTCGATGTCGTGCTTGCCGTTTTCGTAGCTGTGGACGTTATTAAAGTCATAGTCCCGGATGCCGACCTTATGTAAAATGGTCAGGATGCCTTCGGCACGAGCTTCATCGACGCCGGTCCCGTCGGCGATCTGCTGGACAGCCAGCTTGTGGTGGTCGCTGGATTTTTCCGGATTGGCGGATTTCTGTGCCGCATCATCAGCCTGCTGGGCCTTCTGCGCAGCGGACGGAGCCGGCGGCTGGTGCAGCGTCGAGCCGACGCCGCCGATGACGAGGAGCGCCACCAGACAGAGGACGCCGCGTTTTTTCCCATAGGGCGGGCGCAGGAAGGAGGCGAACTTTTCCGGGTTCTTCTTGGCGAGGAAGTACCAGCCGATGACGGCGATGGCCAAAAGGCCGAGAATGGTATCCATATAATCCCTTCTTTCTCTTGTTATAAACGTTTCAGGGTCACGAGATGCTGCGGGATGCCGACGCTCCGGCCGAGGCATTCGATGGGGCACCCTGGATTATGGCAATGATTTTTTTTATTCATGTCGAATCAGATCTATCTTTTAGAAGCTCTATACCCAGCGGCTTCGGTTTCTTCTGGGGTTGAGAACCAGACTTCAGGGGTAGTTTTGTTGTAAGATGCACTACCGGGCATATGATATATTTTTTCGCCTTTTTTATTTATATTCCCCTTGATTGTTTCCCCATTTGGGCCAGTAGTACCACCTCTGACAACAGGAGCAGCTTTTTGGGTTGAAGTGCTATTAGTTGTTGTTGCTTTATTTGATGGTGAAGTGTCATTTGTGGCTTTATTAGTATCCGATTCTGTTTGTTGTGCTGGTTCCGTTTGTTTTGTTTGTACGGGTGCGGATTGCTTTTGCGTTTCCGGTTGATTGAATTTGCTCCATGTTTGTATGAATATAAACACAAAAAATGTTAATGCTGCAATTTGCAATAAATTCTTGCGAGTATATTCTGAACGATGCATATAAAGAAATAATAATCCGATAGGCCAACAGCAAACTAGAGTTAGCCACATAAACCATTTTTTCCGATACCATTTCACTTCATTGTTTTTGTCATTATCCATTTTTCACCTCAAAATTTTCCTCTTAATTCTACGACTTTCCCAAGTATCTGGACGGGAAGGGTTTTTATTTCTTTGTTTGAGTAAAAGTGTGGCTCGTAAACAGAGGTATTTGTTGCAATCAGTGTAATACCTTCTTCCTGTTTTTTCACACGCTTGACCGTGGCTTCGTTACCATTTACCAAGACAATGGCGACGTCCCCAGATTCTACGTCTTCTTGTTTACGGACAATAACGACATCGCCTTCCATCATCCGCGGTTCCATCGAGTGGCCGCGGATTTTTAGTGCGAAAAATTCGCCTGTGGCGGCGAGCTCCGGTGTGATCTCTTCGTAGTCCAGAATTTCTTCCACGGCTTCGATAGGGATGCCCGCCACAACACGGCCGAGAACGGGGATGCGGACGCCGCGGCTAGAATGATTCTGCTCAGAAACCTTTCCTTTTAATAAATAATCTGTTGTGACATGGAAATAGTCAGCTAAAGCGACTGCCTCGTCATCACGAAGTGGACGTTTTCCTAGTTCAATACGATTCAAAATAATACGATTCATTCCGATTGCTTCGGCGACTTCTTTTTGTTGCAAATCTTTTTCTTTTCTTAGCTTTGTAATTCTCTGCCCTGGTGTCATATTATCACCTCACATCATTTACATATTGTAACTTGTTTTAATTATAATAGTTACAAAATGTAAAATCAATTAAAGTTATAAATCATAACTAAAAATAGAAAAGCACCATTGACAAGTTACGAAATGTAAATTATAATAACAGCGTAGGAAGTTACAAAATGTAACTTAAATAAAAGGAGGTGATAAGAATGCCGAAAGTAAATTTAAAATTCATCAAACGGCGTAGAGAGGAATTAGGTATCACCCAGGGGCAAATGGCCAAGGAATTAGGCCTTAGCGCATCTTCCGGATACAATCACTACGAAAATGGGAACAGGCGATTAACTGCCAATCTCATCCCTATTATTGCAAAAGTCCTTCGTTGTTCTATTGAAGAACTTTATACTTAATATTTTTTTACCATCACAAGTTATAAAATGTAACTTTAAGAAAGGAGCATAAAGATGAACGAACTACAGATTTTCAAAAATCCTGAATTTGGAGAAGTCAGAACGCTAACGATTAATGGGAACCCGTGGTTTGTAGGTAAAGACATCGCCGAAGACCTCGGGTACCAAAACGGTAGTCGAGACATTAACCGTCATGTAGACGAAGAAGACCGTCGCAAAGAAATGATTTCAGACGGTAACCAGCTCAAAGAAACAATCATCATCAACGAATCCGGCGTCTACAGCCTCATCCTCAGCTCGAAGCTCCCGACGGCGAAGAAGTTTAAGCACTGGGTCACGAGCGAAGTCTTGCCGGCCATCCGTAAGCACGGCGGCTACCTCACACCGGAAACGGTCGAGGGAGCCCTGCTGAATCCGGACACCTCATCCGGCTGGCTACGGAGCTAAAGGAAGAACGCAGCAAACGGCAACAGGCAGAACAGCAGATTGAAATTGACCGGCCAAAGGTGATTTTTGCCGGCGCCGTTAGTGCCAGCAAAACCAGCATCCTTATTGGTGACTTAGCCAAGATTCTCAAACAGAATGGGTATGAAACGGGGCAACAGCGATTATTCAAGCAGTTGCGGGATGAAGGCTACCTTATGAAGAGCGGAAGCTCAAGAAATATGCCGACGCAAAAAGCAATGCAGCTTGGCCTGTTTGAAGTCAAGGAAACCACCATCAGCAATCCTGACGGTTCAATCCGGACTACGAAAACACCGAAAGTAACGGGCAAAGGGCAGATTTATTTCATTAACCGTTACATCAAAGCCGACGACCAGGAAGCGGGGCACTGAGGGAGGCGAAGAGCATGAAAGTGACAACGCACGATGCGGCCCGCATCCTCGAGAAAAGTGAGCAGTTCGTCCGCATTGGTCTCCAGCGGCAACTCCTGCCGTTCGGATTTGCCATGAAGCGTGACGGATGCCGCAAGTTCAGCTACTTCATCAACCCCCATCAATTCGCCGTGTACTGCGGCTTATCTACGAAGGAATTAGAAGGGAGGATAAAACAATGACTAACGGTTTTTCTGCATGCATCGGCGCTCCGGGCGAACTTCGGGAAATGCTTGGGGACCTAGAAAGCGCTTTGATTATGGCCGGCTACGACGTTGCTCTTGTCTACGATCAGAACGACCACGTCATCGAAGTAGCGAACAAGAATTCCTATTCGACGCGCTTGATTCGTTTGGAAGGCTACCCGGAAGCCTACCAAGGCGATTATCGCGACATACTCTTTGACATCATTAAAGCTATCCGGGAAACAGAGAACTAGGAGGCAGCTATGAAGAAGATTGAAATCAGGGACCATCGTCCCCAAAAGTCCAAGAAAAGCAAGCTTCCCGGACTCATCCGGGCGGGCCTGACGTTCGCCGTCGCCTGCGGCATCGGCTTTGCGATTGGCCGGGCCAGCAACGTCATTGTGCCGGTGGCCACACTGGCGGCTGATAATTCGACGATCCACATCGTCGAGCAGGGGGAAACCTTGTGGGACATTGCGCGGCCGGTCGCGGATGCTGAAGGAATGGACATCCGCGAAGTCGTCTATCAGCTCAGAATCAATAATGAGCTCGATGAGAACGGCGACCTGAGACCGGGCCAGAAGATCATTGTCCGCTTCTGATTTCATTGTAGCTCCGGAAGGAGGCGATACCATGAAAGACAAATTCACGGAGCTCCTCATTGAATCCCGTCACATCGCAGGCCTCACGCAGGAAGCGGCGGCCGAGCGTATCTGCATCAGCAGGCGGGCCCTGGCAAATTACGAAGCTGGCGGCACCCCGGCAGACGATGTGATGGTCCGCATCATTGAAGTCTACGATGATTACCGCATTGGCTATGCGTATCTTGCGGAACGGACCCGGACAGGGCAGATGATCCTGCCGGATATCAAGCTCATGGGCGTGGCGGCTGGCGCGATTACCCTACACATCCAGATGGGCAAGATGGCCCAGGCCTATGACCGATTGGAAGCCATTTGCGCCGACGACGTCATCAGCCGGGCTGAAATCCCTGACTACTGCCGCTGCATGAATGAGCTCGACAACCTCATCACGGCTGCTATCGGCATGAAGATCACCGACATCCGGCAAACGCAAAAGAGCCCCATGGCAAAGCCACGGAGCTCCCAGAAAAGGAAAATATGAAATGCAAACAACATCTATTATACCACATTTGAAGGAGGATATGGAATGAGAACCATGACGAAAGATTTGAAGAAATTCGTCGAGCTCTTCGGCAAGTACCGAAAGCCCTGCCAGGAACTGCTCAGCCGCATGGGTATGGTCAGTTATGGCGGCCTGTATGACATGGACTGCTTCTACCTGATTCCCATGCGCGGCCTGATGAAAGAACGCATTACGCTTTTCATCCGCCGCCAGAACGTGACGCCGCAGGGCGCGACCTGGTCCCTCTCGATCCAGCGCCACGGCAAGACCGACCTCGACAGCGTCCAGGAAGGCCTTTCCGGTGAAACGGTACTGCGCAATGCCCTGGCGATTGTGAAGGAACAATAACGCAGATTTTGAAAATGAGGCAAAAAATCCCGCCCCGGGAACAGGAATACCGAGGCGGGCACTGCAAAAACATTTCGCCTTTATTTTAACACAGAACAGGAGGCCACACAATGGCATACAGTAACTGCAAACTCATCCTTTCGGTACACGATGCCGAAAAGGATCATGACAAATGGCTCAGGACCCGCGACATGGGTATCGGCGGCAGCGACGCCGCCGTCATCATGGGCCTGAACCCCTATAAATCGCCCTACCAGCTCTGGATGGAAAAGACCGGGCAGGCAGCCCCGCCGGATCTTTCCGGCAATCCGTACATCTACTGGGGCACGAAGAACGAAGCGAACATCGCCGACTGGTTCCAGGAAGAAACCGGGAAGAAGGTCCGCAAGCTCGGCACGCTCCAGAACCGGACGTATCCATTTATGTTGGCGAACGTCGACCGGCAGGTCCTTGGCGAAAACGCCGGCCTTGAAATCAAGACCGCCGGCGTCCGCCACTACAAGGAATGGAAGGGCGACGAAATCCCGGACGCCTACTACTGCCAGTGCCTGCACTACATGGCCGTCACGGGCTCCGATTACTGGTATATCGCCGTACTCCTCGGCGGCAACGAATCCATGTGGAAGCGTATCGACCGCAACGAAGAGGACGTCCAGACACTCATCTCACACGAACGGGAATTCTGGAGCCTCGTACAAACCCACACGGCGCCGCCGGTGGACGGTACGGAATCCTGCGCCAAGGCCCTGAACGCCCGCTATCCCGGCGATGGCGAGGACGGCATGATCACACTGCCTGATGAAGCGCTGGAGCTCATCGACGGCATCCAGAATGACAAGGGCATCATGGACCAGCTCAAGACACAGATTACGCAGCGTGAAAATGCCCTGAAGGAAATGCTCGGCGACAATGTCATGGGCCTCTGCGGCGACCATAAGGTCACCTGGAAGCCGTCCAGCGCCCGGGAATCCATTTCCCTCTCGAAGATTAAAAAGAGCGCCCCTGATGTCTATGGGATGCTCAAAGACAAAGGCTTCATCACGGTGAGCCAGCCGGCCCGCCGCTTCGCGATCAAATAAGGAGGACATGAAACATGAATACAAAAGGTGGACTTACGAAAAAGACGGCACAGGTGCAGAAGATGCAGCAGAAGGATACGAGCCTCAAGGGACTCATCAAGGCCATGGAGCCGCAGATCAAGAAGGCCCTGCCTTCGGTCATGACGCCGGAACGCTTTACGCGGATGGTCTTCACGGCTCTTTCGACGGAACCGAAACTGCAGCAGTGCACGCCCCAGAGCTTCCTGGGCGCGATGATGCAGGCGGCCCAGCTTGGCCTGGAACCGAACACGCCCATCGGCCAGGCGTACCTCATCCCGTACCGGAACAAGGGCACCCTCGAATGCCAGTTCCAGCTCGGCTACAAAGGCCTGATTGATTTGGCATACCGCAGCGGCGACATCAAAGACATCCAGGCGCACGAAGTCTATGAAAACGACACGTTCGAATATGAATACGGCTTAGAGCCCAAACTTCGCCACGTACCGGCCCTGCATGACCGCGGCAGCGTCATCATGTACTACGCTGTCTTCCACATGACCAACGGCGGCTTTGGATTTGAAGTCATGAGCAAGGAAGATGTGCAGAAACACGCGAAGAAGACGTCCCAGAGCTACGGAAGTTCATATTCGCCCTGGGCCAAGTGGTTCGATGAAATGGCCAAGAAGACCGTCGTGAAGAAGGCGCTGAAATACGCACCGGTCAAGACGGAATTCGTCCGGGCCCTCTCGACGGATGAAACGATCAAGACGCATATCTCGCCGGACATGGCCGACGAAGAAGACGAAACCGTGACCATCGACACGGAAGCGACGCCCGCCGATGAACCGGCACCGGACAACGTGGACCCGAAGACCGGGGAAGTCAAAGATACGGCCCAGGAAGACGACATGTTCAGCCCGAACTTCAAAGGGGATAAATAAGTTGGAAGGCTGCGGCGGCTTCGGCCGCCCGGCTCCTTCCTGAAAGGATTGCCATGGAAAGATTGAAATTAAAATATATAGATCAAATAAACGCTTTCCAAAATTGGGCATTAGTAAATCCGATTCCCGCGTCTGCAAAGCTCTTATGGTTCGCGTTGATGCATTGGTGTAATCGCCTTGGATGGAAAAAAGAGTTTAACGTGGCTATGTCATTGCTTGAAGCAAGTACAACATTGAGCCGGCAAACAATCATCAGGAGCCGAAAGATTTTACAAGAAGCTGGCCTGATTCGATTTCATACCAGGGCAGGAAACCAGTCATGTGTATATGAAATTATCCCATTTATATTCCAAAATGGAACACAATCTGGTACACAATCTGGTACACAATCTGGAACACAATCTGGTACACAATCTGGTACACAATGTGAGCCTATACATAAGACTAAAGACAGAGACAAAGACAGAGATATTAATATAGCAGCTGCAGCTATAGGGGACCCTGGCTTCCGGGAAGTTGTGGATGTGTACCAGAAAAATATCCATCCCGTCTCGGGGCCGATTGAACGCGACGAGCTGGTCGACCTCTACCAGGACTGCGGGAGCGAGTGGCTCATCGAGGCCATCGGGGAGGCTGCCATGAACAACGCGCGGTCTATTAAGTACATCATGGCAATCCTGAACCGCTGGAAGGCAACCGGGAACGCACGTCCCTGGGAAAGGGGAACGCAGCCACGCACCCGGGGCCGGGAAGACAAGACCGCAGCCAAACAGGTGGTCAATGATTTGCTGGCCCAGTACGAACAGGAAAGAAAGGAAAATAGAAATGGATAAGATAGCAACCTTGAAAGCGCTGGCGACCATCCAGCTTGCGTATCCGACCGACATGAGCCGGGAGCGCCTCGACATGTACGTCAACATGCTGATGGACCTGCCGCCGAACTTATTAGCCTCGGCCGTGACCTACTGCATCAATCACTGCCGGTTCCTGCCGTCGGTGGCAGAACTCCGGGACACGGCCGCCCGGGCCACGGCCCTGGCCAACGGCGACACGGACGAAGACAGCGCCGCCACGGCCTGGGGACGGGTCCAGAAGGCCATTGCTTCCGTCGGCTATACGGGCCGACCGGATTTTTCCGACGACCCGATTCTGGCCGACGTGGTGGATCATCTGGGTTGGAAGCAGATTTGTCTGACGCCTGTCGACGATACGGCCATCCTGCGGGCCCAGTTCAGGAAAGCCTATGAAGCGGGCTGCCGCAAGCGCCGAGACGTAAAGGATTTTCGTCAGTCTGGTATCCACATCAGCCCACGGTTCACACAGGCCGTGACGGGCAAGACGGAAGCGCTCCCGGAAGGAGGCGACGTCCATGATTTCAGCTGACGCCGAAGCCTTCATAAAAATCATGCTGGCGGACATCCCGGGCGTGGATGCGGAAGCCGTACTGGGAACAATTCAGGAGAAATTCGGCAGCTACGACGAGCAGCGCCTGGCCGATGCCGTCGAAAGAACCGTAAGCGCTGACGGCACCACGGCCGACAACGTCATGGACCGCATCATCGCCGACATCGAACGGACCACGGCGCAGGCCATGGACCGCGTCTTCCTCGGAAGCGGCGGCCGCGTCAAAGGCGAAGACATGGATGCCGTACGCATGGCCTGGGACCGCGTCCAGAAAGGGAATTGGGTTACACCCATCTCCAACAAGGTCCGGGCATTCGCCAGAAGGGCCTTTCCGGATATCAGCGACGAGCTGATTCGGAAGAACTACTGCATCCTGTCCTACTACGCCACGCCCGGCCGCGGCCGGCTCGATGAAAAGACACACGTACAGCTGCGCATGGATAAGATGACAGGCTGCATCATTGAATATGCAGTACAGCGATAAATTTTACTAGGAGGCTATGACGATGACAGAAAAAAAGGTGCATAAACCGAAGCCTGCCGCCTTTGCGGCAAGCTCTTTATCCCGCGGCAGAGCGGGACACATTATTGCGATGAATGCCGGGCCCGCGTCCTTGAGAATTACATAAAGCACATCAAGGGCGGCGAACCTTTCCACGACCACTGCCTGGTATGCGGGAAAGAAATCCCGCGCAAGATATACCGGAGCAAGACCGTATGCGGGAAGCAATGCGGTACTACCTTGTTCGCGCTTACTGTAAAATGGCGCATGCGGAACGGCTTCACCAGCACGCGGTCGGGCACTCCGCATCTCATCGGGGATAAAACCAGGAAGGGCCGCAAGAAGAAGCCCATCAGCCACCTCGGCGAAGACATCGCGGAAGCAAGACGCCGCGGCATCAGCTACGGCCTGTATATGGCCGCAAAGGCCCAGGGAGGTGTCAGCCATGGCAGCCATTAATTTCGACTTCATCCGTCAAAAGGAACTCAGCCAGACGAAGCACCGGCCGGAAAACGTCGGGGCTGTCATTACGCTGGTACTCTTCTACAAAAATTTGCATGATCATTACGGATTCGGGCGGACACGCTTCCTTTACATCATGGACCAATTCGAAAAGGTCGTGAATAAAGAATGGGCGCTGACCCAGGCCGAAGTCGACGACGCCGTCGGCAAACGCGGCCTCGATGAAACCCTGTACCGCGACTACATGCAGCGTATCAGCAAGACCCTCGACACGGACGACACCTACCGCCGCCTGCTTGGCAAAAGCCCGGTGCAGAACGCGCAGCAGCGTAAAGGCTTCAACGAAGCGGCCGAAGTCGGCTACAAGGTGACCATGCTGATCCTGACGAAGTATTTAGGCTTCGGCAAGAAACGTCTGAACGACTTGCAGCGCTACGTAAAGGACGATATGTGGGCAATCCTCGAAGGCCGGGTCAAGGTCATCGAATTCATGGCCATGCTGCACAAATCCTGCGCCCAGCAGTTCGGAGCTCTTGACGACTGGCTGGCAAAATACGGCAAAGTCTACCGGGACGACGGCCTGCCGCTCTGGCCAAGCAAGACCATGTACGAATAGGAGGGATGAAACATGACAGGCTATACAAAAGCATACCGGGCACGGGCCTCCAAGGTCGCCGCGCTCATCACGAAAAATCCGGAGCTGCCGATTTTCGCCGAAGTCGACAGCGAAGTTGTGGCCGACGATGGCTACAACACATGGTTCGGCGAAATGCGCGGCGCATACATCACGGAATTATGGAGCGGCCAGACAAAGGTCTGGGAACACGACGAAGCGAAAAACGATCCGGACGACCTTCTGGACAGCGAATGCCCCTATCTTGACGAATGGGAAAGCCTCAGTCAGACAGAATACAACGAACGCACCGACAGATGGATTGAAACGCGGCCATGGACGAAATGCATCGTCATTCAGGTCGGCACGCCGGACGATTTATAGGCGGTAGACATGATTTACAAACTACACACCAAAAATGCTGAAACGCTCGTTAATATGGATGAATGTATTTTGATGCAATACGCCCCGGTGCAGCCGGGGCAGTCAGGAGTAGTGTTGATTTGCTTTAAAAGTGGCGCGAATATTACGCTTGACAATATCGACGTCGACACATGGAAAAGACTCAGCGAAGGTTGGAAGAAGAGCCAATAAAGGAGGCACACATGATTACAGACGAAGAAGGCGAAAAGATGAACAAGACAAACGACGCTGTGAACCACCCGCATCATTACTGCCAGGGCGGTATCGAAACGGTGGACATCATCAAGGCTAAGATGCCGATTACCTGGTTCTGGGGCTACCTGATGGGGAATATCCTGAAATACATCACGCGAGCTAACTATAAGGGCAGCCAGATTGAAGACCTGAAGAAAGCGGCCTGGTACCTGGACCGGCTGATTACGGAACTCGAAAAGGATAAAGAAGCATAAATTTCAGTATAAGCAGAAATAAGCAATGCAAATATTCACAACGATAATTTTATCGTGCGGACAATAAAAACGCCTCACAATGGCAGATAGATATGATTTTTGGTGATTCACGAACGAAAGAAAAGGAGACTGGAACGAGAAAATGATTGATATGAGTATGGAACGCATCCGCAGCGTCATAGACCGCGCCTGCCGGGAAAATAAGAGCTACGCCTGCATCGACCGGACCGGCGACCCGCAGGTGGACCGGGAAATCTGCCGCATGGTCGACAGCTGGGGCATGAAGACGGCAGAGAATGACAAAGTGATTCTGATCAGCTGGGCAGGAGGCGCGGAAGCATGCTGAACAACCTGATTATTTTGCGGCATACCATGGACGCCTACAAAGATCGCCTGCGGGCGGTGGAACTGGTGACCTACGCCGAACTCTGTGCCCTGAAGACACGGCAGGAAAAGATGAAGCAGTTCGTCCCATGGGTCCAATACCTGGCCTTCGACGGCGAAAAATACTATGCTGCAGACAACCGTATCGGAAAATTTACGACCGAAACGTTTGATACATTTCACGCAGCCATGCAATGGCTCATTGCATAGAAAGGAGGCTCACGAATGAACGAAATATTTCTCCTCGGCAACCTTGCCCGGGACCCCATCGTCAGCACCACGAAAAGCGGCAAGACCTTAGTCCGCATGACCGTCGCAGCATCCCGCATGAGCCGCGGGGCAGACGGACAGGCCAAAGAATTGACGGAATACATCCCTGTCACGGTCTGGCCGCCGCTCTCGGCGGATGCCCAGAACTATATGAAAGGCGACCGCGTCAATGTACAGGGCCACATCCGCAACTATTCCTACGAAAAGGACGGCCAGAAGCACTACGGCTATGAAGTCACAGCAGCCTTTGTGGCCAGGGCCGTCAAGACGAATTACAAGCCGGCTCCGGCAGGCCAGTCATTCAGCGACATGGGAAGTGATGATCCGAACGAAGAAATCCCGTTCTGATTTCATAAACTTCAGTAAAATTTAACAAATTTCAACGATTTTTTAGTAAAAAGGAGACAACACCATGGATATCAGCAAAAGCACACTCATCGAAAAAGTAGCAGCACGCACGGGCAAGACGAAAAAAGCGACGGAAGCCATCCTCGAAGCGACCCTGGCCACTATTGCCGACGAACTGATCGCCGGCAACAAGGTAAAGTTCATCGGCTTCGGCACTTTCGAAGTCCGTGAACGCAAAGCCCGCGAAGGCCGCAACCCGCGCACGGGCGAACCCATCGAAATCGCAGACAGCAAAGTCCCGGCCTTCAAAGCTGGCGTAATTTTGAAGAAACGGATTAATCAGTAAGGAGGCCGCAGCATGGAATTACATCTCGATATCACGGGCGACGATAAAGTCGTAAGCAAGGTCATCGAAAAGATGATGGGTGCCGAAGTTATGAAAGAAGCGCAGGAATCCACTACGGGGGGGCACGTAACGCACGCCGAACACACGCCAACGCACACTCAATGCACGCCAACACACGAAACACCGAAAGCCACGCCGGAAGAACCGAAGAAACGCCACCCGGGCCGTCCGAAAAAGAACGCAGCAGACGATGAAGATGAAGCGCTGCGGGATAAAATCTTTGGATAGGAGATGGCGTTATGACGTACCGATTCACGATTGACGGGCGCCCCATCACGAAGAAAAACTCGATGCAAAAAACGAGGCACGGGCTCATCCAGTCGAAGCAGTACCGGGAATACGAAGAAGCAGCCCTCTGGCAGCTCCTGAACGAGAAACCGGAAGGCATGGCTCCGATTGGCCGGGCCGTGAAGATGGAAGCAATTTACTACATGCCGGACCGCAGGGGCTGGCCGGATCTCTTCGGGCTCCTCCAGGCGACGGCGGACATCCTCGAAAAAGCGGGCGTCCTTGAAGACGACGGTTTCGTCGCAACGGTCGGCAATAGCCGCATCGAGGGCGTCAGCGACTGGCCGCGGGTCGAAGTCACGGTCACGGAACTGCCGCCGACGTTCGTGCTGAATGAGCTGCACCCGAAACTAAGAAAGAGATGTATCAAATGACAAAGCGCACGGTATGGCTGGGAATCATGATTTACTCGGTGTTTTTCTGGCTGGCCCTTACGGCGATACTCATCAAGATCACGAGGTGATTACATGACGAACTGGTATAAACCGGGCGAAGTGAAGGTGACGTGGGTCGAACCGGACCCGCGGCCGCCGAAACCTAAGCCGGACTGGAAAGAGTATAATGATGTCCTTGATTATCAGGCAAGGACCATCGAGAAAATCAGGAGGCGGCTGAAACGTGAAAAACAACGTTGATAATTGGTATAAGCCGGGAGAAGTGCACACGCATCGGATGACAAAAGCGGAACGCGATTTCTACGAACGCCAGCGGGAAGAGAAAAGGAAATATCCCTGGCGGACGAAGCACGGTATCCATGAACTGGAATGGCACTCCTGGGGAAAACACCCATGTAAGATAATGGCGTTCAAAAGAAAACCAACTAATACGTTTTAGTTTAGCCTGTAGATAGATTTTGCAGGCTAGACGATAAATTACACATAAGAAGAGAAAAGAGAAGGGGGAAACGGTCGTGGGACGAAAGAACCGACGGAAGACTTGGAAGCCGCCGATGCCGCCCTGGAGCCGCGAGGAGACACACCCAAGGCAAAGGGCATACGCCCCGCGCCGGAGCCGCTGCGCATTTTGCGGGCGGCTCCTGCCTGTCTCCGGTTGGCACTGGTTCCGGGACGAATTCGGCCAGTTTGTGAAGAAGTGCAATAACGAAAGGACCTGCATGAGCCAGCGGAAGACCGCCGCGGAAGATTCCTTCCGCAGGGCCGTACGCCGCAGGAGCGCCCACACGAAAAGTTACTGGATGAAGGGAGAGGACAAAAGACATGGTCATGAATGAACGCATCGAGCAGGTGAAGCATCTGCTGAACCGCTACCGGGCAACGGCAGTCTATGTAGACAACCTCAAAAAGGAAGTGGAGGATATCCGAGCCACACTGGCCGAGCTTCCGGCCGCCAAGACACCGGGCTACTCACCCACTCCAGGCGGCGGGATGAGTAATCTGAGCCCGGAAGAGCGTCAGTACTTCGCCGATGAGCGGGCAAGGGAACGCATCACAGAATTACAGTGCCGCATCAACGAGCTCGAACCGATCCTGCTCCGCATCGACCGGACCCTCGACGCCCTGACGATGACGGACCGCAACATCATTGTCAGCCGCTACATCAATCATTATCCATGGTCCATGACGGCCCGGACGGCCCACTGCTCACCGAGTTACTGCCGCCGGCGCATCGACCACATCCTCAGCCTGATGGCGGACATGATGCTGGGGCCTGGCGACATCCCCATCCCAATGGAACTCTTTTCCACTGGTCATGTATAATGATTGTGGATAACTCGGAAACCGTGGCACTTTTCGGCAAATCTGTAGCACATTCGTAGCACCATACGGCAAGCAGGGTGTAGTATAATATAAGCATCGGGGACGGGGACCAGATGTAAACATGCGGTTATGTACGACGTCTGAGTCCCGTCTCTCACAATGTGCGCCGCGGCGCACGTCATGGACAATCTCGGTATACAATAGTAGTACGTGCCTTATTTGCGCTGGGGGCACGTCCCGAGTGAGTCCTCCCTGGGATAGTGGGTGAGCGGAAAACCATCCAAAAGCCTCTTGGGGTCGCCGGAGTGTGTTGCACCGCACTTGGCGCGCGGGTTCGAATCCTGCCTGTCCCACTAAAAAAAATAGAGCTGCCGAGCTTGGCAGCTCTTTTTTTATAGCTAAATCCAAGAGGATGGTGGTGAGTATGTGACATGGCCGGAAAACGAGAGGATAATTTATACCCACGAAGCTCGAACGAAGCTCGAAAAAACGGCAAAAAAGGCGGTATAAAAAGTGGAGAAGCAAGACGGAATAAAAAAACGCTCAAGGCTATCCTAAAAAACGCCATGCCGCTCAAACTCAGCGAACTGCCGCCGGATCTATGCAATGCCATCCTGAAGGCGGCACAGCTCCGGGCCTCGGAAAAGAACAAGAGCATGACAGTGTCAGAGGTCATTATCGGCGGCATGGTCCGCAGCAGCGTGAAAGGGAACTCCCTTATGATGAAGCTGCTCCTCGAGCTCCTCGGCGAATCGCCGGATATCAAGCTTCGTGAACGGGAAGTCAAGCTCAAAGAAGCGGCCGCATCCCCGGACGACGAAGACAAAGGGGACGGCATCGACGTGCAAATCTATTTACCGGACAACGAACGAGGTGACGGTAATGCGTGAAATATGGAAAGATATTCCTGGCTTTGAAGGAATTTATCAAGTAAGCAATACGGGGTTAGTCAGAAGCCTGAATTTTAACCATATCACAGGTCTTATTAAAGAGATTGCTCAAAAGACTGATAAATATGGGTATAAAGTCGTACAGCTACATAACAACGGGAAGAGAAAACATATTACAGTACATCGTTTGGTAGCAATGACGTTTATGCCTGAAAGCCACGGCCTTCCGCAGGTTAATCATATTGACGGAGATAAAACAAATAATAGATTGGATAACCTAGAATGGTGCACTGGGAAAGAAAATATGGAGCATGGAAGAAAGATTGGCCTATTTGACAAAGCCAAGGCCGCAAGCATCAAAAGACGGATAAAAGTAGTATGCATATCAAAAATTAACGGATATATTGCAAGCTTTCCATCGCAAACGCATGCGGCAAAAGCCATCGGGACAACCGTTAGTGAAATTAGCGAGGTTGTAAGAGGCCGTCGGTCTTCTACACACGGGTTTATTTGTATGAAACGAGAGTAAAGAAGGTGATGATATGACGAAACTCCAGCCTCAGCCGGGACCGCAGGAAAAATTCCTGTCGAGCCCTGCGGATATAGCCATATACGGCGGTAGTGCTGGGGGCGGCTAGGCAAGACATACGCTCTGCTGCTCGAGCCCCTGCGGCATATCAAGAACCCTCAGTTCGGTGTCGTCATCTTCCGGCGTGACAGCGGCCAGATTACTAATGAAGGCGGCCTCTGGGACAATGCGAAAAGCATTTACCGGCCCCTGGGCGCGACGTTCCTGGAATCGGCCCCGAAGCGCGTCGTCTTTCCGAGCGGCGCGAAGATCACCTTCAATCATCTTCACAGCGATGACTCGGTGTATGGTTACCAGGGCGCGCAGATCCCGCTCATCTGTTTCGATGAATTGACACATTTTACGGAAGCCCAGTTCACGTACATGATGAGCCGTAACCGCTCGACCTGCGGCGTGCGCCCGTACATCCGGGCCACCTGCAACCCGGATTCCGATTCCTGGGTAGCCCGCTTCATCGCCTGGTGGATTGACCAGGACACGGGCTACGCGATCCCGGAACGGTCGGGCATCATCCGTTATTTTATTCGACTTGACGGAGAAATCCACTGGGGTGATACACGCGACGAGCTGGCGGCAAAGTACCACGTGGACCCGGAACTCTGCAAGAGTGCGACCTTCATCAGCTCGAGCATTTTTGACAATAAAGTCCTCTTGAAAGCGGACCCGGGCTATCTTGCCACGCTGAACGCCTTGAGCCTCGTCGAAAAGGAAAGGCTGCTGCGCGGCAACTGGAAAATCCGCCCCGCAGCGGGCTTGTACTTCAAGCGGGATATGTTCCGCATCGTCCGGGAGATCCCGGACAAAATTGTCAGTATTGCGAGAGCCTGGGACCTTGCGGCGACGGTCGTCACGCCGAACAGCCCCGACCCGGACCGGACGGCCTCCTGCCTTATGGCGCGGCTGCGCAACGGCCAGTACATCATCCTCGACGTACAGCGGCGGGCGCTCAATGCGGCCGACGTCCGGGCGCTCATGGTCAACACGGCCAAAGCGGACCGGGCGCAGCACCCGAACGTCCGCATCACGGTCCCGCAGGACCCGGGACAGGCCGGCAAAGCACAGGCGGCCAGCATGGCAGCCCTCCTTGCCGGATACAGTATGACGACGCACACGGTCACGGGCTCGAAAGTCACACGGGCCGAACCCTTCGCGGCACAGGTGCAGCACGGCGCTGTCATGGTACTGGCAGCCCCCTGGAACGACGTCTTTTTCGATGAACTCGAAGGCTTCCCGGATGCCCTGCATGACGACCAGGTGGATGCGGCCAGCGATGCCTTCGCGGCAGTGGCTCGCGGTCATGACTGGTCCGCCCTGATTACGTAGGTGATAACATGAGTAACGAAAACAAATTCGATGGATATATGAACGCCTTCCTTGGCTATGGGACAAAGTACCGGGACCCGTTCCGGCATACCCATTATCGCTCCCGCAGCCAGGGGATGCAGGACTGGTACGAATTCGACGACCTTTTCACGGAGTCGGGCCTGGTGAAGAAGATCATCAAAGCCCCGGTCGACGAAGCCCTGCGTACCGGCTTCACGCTGAAAGACGGGGAAGCGGAACTCGAGCAGAATGACGCGGCCCAGAGCCTCCTGGAAGATTTGAATTTCAAGAGCAAATTTGCCACGGCGCTGAGCTGGGACCGCCTTTATGGCGGCGGCGTCATCCTGATGATGCTCGATGATGGTGGTGATCTCCACGACCCTGTCGACGAAAACCGCATCCGGAGCCTCGAGAAGATGGAGGTATTTGACGCCAAGGACGTCAACCCGCTCTATTACTACGATGACCCGCAGGACCCGCGCTTCGGCTATCCGAGATGCTACACGGTCATCGGCTACCATGGCAATTCATTCGATGTGGACGCCTCCCGGCTCCTCATCTTTAGCGGCTCGCTCATCAGCAACCGCAAGCGCAGAGAACGCAACGGCTGGGGCGGCTCTATCCTCGAGCAGGTCCTTGAAGAGCTGACGCACTACCAGACGAGCCACCATTTCGCGAACGTCGCCCTGGAACGCCTGAGCCAGTCCGTGACGAAGTTTGCAGGCCTTGCCGAGCTACTGAGCACGGACTTCGGCGAAAAGGCCGTACAGCGGCGCTTGCAGATGATTGATATGAGCCGCGGCATGATGAACACCATCGCGCTGGATTCGGAAGACGATTATGATCTGAAAAATATCACGCTGGCCGGGGTAAAGGACGTCCTCGATGATTTCGAGATTGCCCTTTGCTCGGCCGCCGATATTCCGGCGACGGTCCTTTTTGGCCGCAGCCCATCGGGACTCAACAGCAGCGGCGAGTCGGACCTGGAGAATTATTACAACATGGTTAGCCGCATCCAGCAGCTAAAGATTCGTCCGCAGCTGTCACGGCTTCTACATCTCCTCAACTGCTGCGCGGAGTATCACCTAAACCTGCCGGAAGAGTACACGATCGAATTCAATCCGCTCTGGAACCCGACAGCGAAAGAACAGGCTGAAACGAAACAGATTGAAGCCGATGCCAGGGCCAAAGATGCCCAGGCGGCCGCAACCTATGTACAGCTCGGCGCACTCGACCCGTCGGAGGTCCGCGACAAGCTGGATGAGGAAGACACATACACACTCGACCGGAGCATCGACGGAGCCGTAGGTGGTAATGATGACGAAGGAAATCGTAGCGAAACGTAAATGGCGGTACCCGCTCAGCTATGAACGGGACTACGCCAAGGCCCTCACGGCCTACGTGGACCGCAAGTTTAAAATCATCAGGGCTTTTTTGCCGGAGATGACCGCAGCCATTGAAAGTCCGAGCGCGATGAACGCCCGCATCGAGATTGTCATCGACGAAATCAGGCGGGCCGTCGAAAATGCGGAGACGATGACAAACGCCATCAATCACAGTTATCAGCTGGTGGACCGCTACAACGAAAAGGAATTCGATGCTATCATCGGCAGCGTCTTTGGCAAGAGGACAAAGCTGGACGGCCGGCCTATGACGAAGCGCACGGACGCCGTGGATGATTTGGCCGAGCTCAAGGACTTATGGGTCCGGGAAAATCTCGACCTCATCAAGAGCATCGACGAAGACACGCTCCAGCGGCTCAAACGCATGATGACACAGGCCATCTTGGATAACGTCAACGGGTCCGAACTCACAAAATACCTAATCGACGACCTGCAGGACATTACGGGCGTCATCCGCAGCCGGGCCGCGCTCATCGGTACCGACCAGGTGGGCAAGCTCAACGGGCGCCTGTCACAGTACCGGCAGGAGCATGCAGGTCTTACGAGCTACATCTGGGAGACCTGCCACGACTCCCGCGTCCGGAAGTCGCACGCTGCGAGAAACGGGCACCGGTATTACTGGAGCAATCCGCCGCCAGACGGTCATCCGGGGATGCCGATACGCTGCCGCTGCGTCGCGCTTCCGGTCATTGATGTGAACCGCATCCCTATCCGGACAAAGCGTGGGACGTTCGTTTACGTTAATTCACAGGGTACGCCTGGCACCAGCGAGGCAAACCGTGGTACAATTAATATAAAGAACACCACTACAAAGCTCAAGGCCACGATGGAAGAAGCCGACTACAATGAATTTGTGGCCCTTGTCGAAAAGAACGACGACGTTGCGAAGTTGTACAGCAAAGCGGACGGCGTTGACGAAATCCACAAGACCAGAAGCCGCGGCTGCTATGAACCCTATTTCAACAGTATTGAGTGGAGCTACCCTGACAAGAAGTATATTGCTAACGGACGCCATAAATTCCATACACTGGCACATGAGCATGGCCATTACTTCGATGCCAAACTGATGTATAAAGGGCTAACACATCACGAACTGGATGCGCTGAATGGCGCCATTACTGAACAATGGGCACGTCTTGCCGAAGTGGCCAGCAGCAGTGACCAGTTTTTAGCTGCCGTCAGAAAAGACATGCCCGGACTGGAAAAAGCTTATACGGATGAACTACGGCTGGCACTCAGCAACGATGATTCCAGCTGCGGTTTGCAAGATTCATATGACGGCCTTTTCGTAGGGCACCGCATCCTCTGGGGACACGGTGACAGATATTACAACCGCAATTTCAAGGCCATTGAAAGGGCGGGGGACTATAAAGCTGTTAAGGCGGCTTTAGAAAAGCTTGGCTTTACTGTCAAACGGAAAAGCGACGCTGCTATCATTGTACGGCAATATGAAGCCGCTTCCGAAATATGGGCCAATATCTCCGCTGGCGTAACTGTCAGCCCAAAGGAACTGCAATGGTTTAAGAATTATATGCCGAATACGTACAAAGCATATATAAAAATCATCAAGGAGGTCGAAGCATGAAGACTTTTCTCGAGGCGTTTGACGCTTACAACAAAAGATTCCCGGAAGGGTTTCCTACCGTGCCGCTCCTGGACAACGGAGATGAATGGTGCATAAAAATTATTGACAGATGTCTGAAAGAAGGCAAAGACGTCTATGAAATGGGCTATCTCAAAGACGACCCTGATGTTTTGTACTGAAACATATAACCATATTAAGCGCTTGCATTTTGCAGGCGCTTTTTTCATGCCATGAAAGGGGGTGAGAAAGTGATTCGTTACGATACGGTACCACTGCACGCCACAAAAACAGAAGAAGGTTTTATTCGTGACAAACCCGTCATCGGACGTACCGGCATCCTCATCTATCAGAATCCGGACGGCAGCACCCGGAAGGAATACCGGCCGCCGGAAGAGGCTTTCAATCAGCAGAGCCTCGACAGCCTCATCGGGAAGCCGGTGACCCTTGGCCATCATGGCATGGTCACCAGCACGAACCCGGTCCGGCCTATCGGCTCCGTCCTGAATGCCGGACACCAGGACGGGGACAACATCACGGCTGACGTCATCCTGTACAGTCTGCCGACGGATGCCAGAGAATTATCTTGCGGCTACACGCTCGACCTCGACGAGACACCGGGCACCACCCCCGACGGTGAACACTATGACGCCGTGCAGCGGAACATCCGCTATAATCACGTCGCCGTCGTTCGACGCGGCAGGGCCGGCGTGGCCCGCCTGAACATGGACGGCGACCAGGAACCCATTGAAGACGAAAAAAAGGAGAGCATCATGAAAATCAGATTAGACAACGGCCTCGAATATGAAGCCGTGCCGGAAGTTGCGGCCTACATCGACCAGCTCCGCAAGGATGCGGCCGACCACAAGACTAAAATGGACAAGCTCCAGGCAAAGTACGACGCCAGCCTGGACGACAACAAGAAATTGAAAGAAGACGCAGCCAAAGCCAAGGACGACGCCAAAAAGAACTTCGACGCAGCCGTCAAGGTCCGCGTGGCCATCCTGAAGAAAGCCGACGAATTCGGCATCGAAAAGGCTGACGAAATGGACGACATGGATATCAAGAAGGCCATCATCAAGAGCGTCCGCGGCGACTCCGTCAACCTCAACGACAAGAGCGCTGACTACATCGACGCAGCCTTCGATATGGTCAAAGACGACGCCAAGAGACCGGTAGAAAAGCACGACGACGGCCTTGCCAACCAGCGCAGTAAAGTCAACGCGCCGGCAGAAAAGCACGACGACGAAGACGACGACCCGGAAACGGCCATGGCCAAGCTTCGGGCCGATGAAGCACAGCTTTACCTGAAGGAGGTTAAATAATCATGGCACAGAACAAACCCTTTACCTGGTATGCAGATCAGGACGCTGTCGGCTACCCTGGACTCAAAGCAGACACGACGACCGACGTCATCGACTCGCTGGCCGCTGAATCCGGCATCAATCCGGGCGCCCCGATCCTTCGCGGCACGAACGCCGACCAGGTCAAAGCCGCAACGGCAGCCACCGACGGCAAGAACGTCATCGGTGTCGCTGTCCACGTACACCGCGAACCGGCAGAAAACGGCTCCGCTTACTATGAAGCCGGCTACACTGTCCCTGTCATGACCTTCGGCGATATCTACGTTACCGCCGGCGGCGATGTCGCCCCCGGTGATGCCGTCGACATTGCTTTCGGTGACGACAAAGTACCGGTCTACACCAAGAGCGCCGGCACGAACACCGTTCCGAACATGACGTTTTTAGACAAGGGTGCCAAGGGCGACGTCGTCCGCGTACGCATCCGCCACTAAAGGAGAGATAAACAATGGAAAAATACGACGCAAAAGAAGCGCAGTACCTCCAGGATACCTGTCACATGGATGAATCGGCCAGCGTCTTCCTGGCTCGCCAGTTGACTCATATCCGCTCCCAGGTACTGACGGTTAAAAAGGCACCGCTCAACGCCTTCCAGGTCTTCCCGGTCCAGACCGATATCCCGGCAGGCGCAGAAACGGCAGTCCAGTACATCTATGATGCGGTCGGCATGGCCGAAATCATCAGCAACTATGCTGACGACCTGCATCGCGTCGACGTCATCGCCAAAGAACAGGCCGTTAAGGTCTTCGCCCTCGGCGATGCGTACGGCTACAATCGCCGCGAAGTCAAGAACGCTATATTCGCCGGCGTCAACCTCAGTGCAATGAAAGCCCAGCAGGCCCGCCGTGGTATCGACGTCAAGCTCAACCAGATTGCCTGGAAAGGCGACACGGACCACAATATTACGGGCTTTTTGAACAACCCAAACATCTCGACGATGTCCCTGGCAGCTGACGGCACCGGTTCCAAGACTACGCTGTCCACGAAGACCACGGACCAGATGATCCGCGACATGAACAACATCATCGACGCCATTCCGGCAGCGACGAACGAAGTCGAACAGGCTAATACGGTCCTCATGGCACCGTCTGTTTATCGCACCTTGTCGGAAACCCGCATCCCTGATGGCGAAGGCCAGACGGTCCTCGGATTCTTGCAGGCTGTCCATCCGGAAATCAACCGCTGGATGAAAGTCGGCGAGCTTAAGGGCGCCGGCACGGACGGCACGGATATGGTCGTCGCCGGTTATTTCGACCCGATGTATGTCCGCTTCGAAATCCCGACCCGGTTCGAACAGCTGCCGGTCCAGTACCGCAACCTCGAATACGTCATCGACTGCGTCGCGGAAGCGGTCGGCGTCACGGTCACGATGCCGATGGCGTTCGTCAAAGCGCAGGGCTGCTAAGGAGGCGTTATAAATGGCTATTTTGATTAATCACACGCAGCGGGCGATTTTCTTCGGGCAGACGATGCTCGTCCCGGCCCGCCCGACGGAAGTCGGCAACCTGACGACGATCCGCAAGACTTATCCGGATATCTCGGACGCCATCAGCGCCGGCGATATCGAAAAGCTCACCACGAAGGAAGCGGCCGCAGCGGTCGCAGAGCTCGAAGATAAGACCGTCGAAGAAATCCAGGAATATGCCAAGGAACACGGCATCGACCTGACGGGTAAGGAAACGAAGGAAGAAATGCTGGACGCCGTGTCCGGGGTGTAACCATGGATGCGGCAATGCTGGACCGGGTATGCACCACCGTCTGGCTGATTGCCCCGCAGTTTAAAGAGATGTCGGACGAAGACGTCAAAAGCTACATTGCACTGGCCGAACCTCACGTCGATGAAACGCGGTTCGGCCCTTACTATGTAGAGGCACTGGCCAACTACGTGGCGCACATGCTGGCGGTCCAGGACATCATCGCAAGCGACGGCGCCGGGAGCGGCTCGCTCACCAGCGGCGGCATCACCGGCGAACGGGAGGGCGACCTGCAGCGGACCTACGGGCAGGTCATGACGGGCGACAACTCGCTTTTAAGCAAGACGGCCTACGGCAAGCGCTATCTCGAGATACTCAAGATGTGCATTGTCCCCATCTGTACGAGAATGGGGGTGGGCCGATGAGCACCGTCGTTGACAAGGACATGGGCTACCAGACAATCATCAGCTGCCTGAGCCGCCTGCACGGCACGATAAAGGTCGGCATCATGGCCGACGCCGGCAGTGAAAAAGGCGGCGCCAGTCTCGTCGATGTGGCCATGTACAACGAGTACGGCACGCAGCACATCCCTGCCAGACCGTTTGTCCGGCAGACAACGGAGACGCACCGTGCCAGCTGGGGCAGCCTCTCGGCAAAAGTCGAGAACCGCGTAGCGCACGGCATGGACCCGCATCAGGCAATGGAGATCATCGGCGTCAAGGCCGAAGGCGACATGAAAGCGACTATCGGCCGCGGGCATTTCGCCCCGAACGCCCCGAACACCATCAGACAGAAAGGGTCCGCACAGCCGCTGATTGATACCGGTCGGCTGCGCAACAGTGTAAGTCACAAGATGGAGGATTGATGAGCATGAGAGGCTTTAGACAGCATATCACCGTCGAGCGGACGGCAGCGGGCACCATTGATGATAACGGCCGCTATATAAAAGGCACCGTGACCACTATGGACATCATGGCGTCCGTACAGCCGCTGGGTAGCCAGGAACGGTACACACTCCTCGGCCCTGAGGGCGCCCGTAATACGGCGTACGTCAAAATCTATACCGATGCTCCGCTGAGGCCACAAAGCGCGGCAAGCGGGGAGGGAGAGGCTACCAAGGCCGACATCATAAGCTATGACGGGCGGCGCTACATGGTCATCCAGTGTGATGCCTACCAGAGCCATGTCATCAGTCACTACCGGGCCTATGCCAAGGAGGTGCTTGTCGATGACGACTCGTGAGAAGATGGATTTTCTGCACGGCATCATCGCCGAGCTCTTGGGGCTTCCGGGTAAGAGCGTCGTCTGGGCGCACCAGAACATGCCGCGCATCAAGCGCCCGTTCGCCACGCTCCAGCTTTACGGCGTTCACGGCGAAGCCAGCGAAGAACTGCGGCCGACGGACCCCGGACACTACGATGTCCGGGTCCCGACATCGGCGACGCTCTCCGTGCAGTATTTTGGGCCGGATGCCCTGGCGCATCTCGAAACACTGGCCCGCGGCTTTGAACGGCCGACGATTGCGGACCGCTGCTTTGCGGCGGCCGTCGTCGTCTATGACAGCAATAACATCATTGACCTGTCCGCGCTCCTGGAGTCTGAGACCTGGGACGAACGGGCCAACATCGACTTATATATCCGGTACAACCACGACGTCGACGACGAACCGGGCTACATCGACACGGTCGTCATTGGTGACGGCAGCACCGGGAAAGATTTCACAGTAGATGGAAAGAATGGAGGATAAACAATGGCAAACATTGACCGTGTCTCCAACGTCCAGATCAGCCTGAACACGACGGGCCTCACCAAGCTCGGCTTCAGCACCATCATGGTCGTCGGGACACACACGAACGGCTCCGGCCGCGTACTTGCCTACACCGACACGGACCAGCTGATTGACGATGGCTTCAAGACCAGCGACAGCATCTATAAAGCCGTATCGGCGGCCTTCTCGCAGACCCCGCGTCCGCGTCAGGTAAAGGTCGGCAAATGGGACGGCAAGGAAACCATCGCCGAAGCCATGGCAGCCATTTGTGCCGAAGACAACGACTTTTACGGTATCGCCCTAGCCGACCGTACGGCAGCGAATGTACTGGCCATGGCCGAATGGACGGAAACCCACACGAAGCTCTTCTGCACGGCGACGGCAGACGTCAACGCCAAGGACGCCTCGCAGTCCACGGACGTCGGCGCACAGCTGCAGTCGAAGAACTACTACCGTACGGCTCCCTGGTATCATGCACTGGCAGCCGACGAATACCTCGACGTGGCTATCATGGCCCGCTGCTTCGCTATTGATCCGGGCGGCGAAACATGGAGCCTCAAAAAGCTGGCAGCCATCACGGCCGACAACCTCAGCGAAACTGAATACAACGCCCTCACGAAGAAGGGCTACAACACGTTCGAAAAATTCCGCAACGTCTCGATTACGCAGAACGGCAAAGTCGCAGCGGGCGAATGGATCGACGTCATCCGCTTCCGCGACTGGCTCCAGGAAGAAATCAGTACGAATGTCTTTAGCCTCCTGATTAATTCGGACAAAGTGCCGTATACCGACCCTGGCATCGCAGCCATCGAAGGCGTCGTCAAGAAAGCCCTCGAAGACGGCCAGGCAAAAGGCGGTATTGCCCCGACGGAATACACAGCAGACGGGGACGAAAACCTCGGCTATACTGTATCGGTTCCGCTGGCATCGGACATCACGGCCAATACAAAGGCCAGCCGTGTCTTATCGGACGTCACCTTTACGGCACGTCTTGCCGGCGCTATCCACGTCGTCGAAATCAAGGGCGCTTTGACGTATTCGAACCTGATTCAGGCAGCGTAAGGAGGTGGAATGAATGAGCGACGTATTAACATATGACCCGAAGAAAAACATCATCATCTATGGCAGTAAACAGCTTACGGGCTTTGCCGAAGACGATATGATCACGATTAAGCCTCTCGGAGACGGGATGCAGATCTACAGCGGCGCCGACGGCGAAGTCGGGCGCTCGGTCGACCCGAACTCCACATTCGAAGTCAAGGTCTCCCTGGCCACGTCGTCCAAGAGCAACGACTATCTGTCCGCATGCTACAACAAGGACCGCCGCACCGGCAACAACATGCTACCGCTGACCATCAAGGACCTGAGTGGCTCGACACTCTTCTTTGCCAAGCAGGCCTGGGTGCAGAACTTCCCGGAATCGAAACGAGGCCGGAAGATTGACAACCAGGACTGGGTATTCAATACCGGCCAGGTCTCCGACCCGGTCATCGGCGGTAACGATTAAGGAGGCGGGCTGACACATGAGTATCATTTACCAGGGCGGCGAGACAAAGAAATGGGACCAGGGGGCATATACCTTCGCCATTCGGCAGTTCCCGCCCTTCCACGCCATGAAGGTTCTCGGCGAGCTCCAAAAGGTGCTGGCCCCGGCCCTTGGCGGCGCTGTTGGCGGCATGAAGCCGGAAACGCTGGACCAGGACACGAACAACGTCGTCTTTATCGGCAATACCGTGGCCGATGCCCTGAACGGGCTGGCCAGGAGCCTCGACGGCGACACGCTGGAAAAGGTCTCGGCCATGCTGCTGGACCCGAATTTTGTCAGTGTGGCCCCGCTGCACACGAAGGACTTCCAGCAGCTCGATGAAAGCGCGGTCAATGAAGTCTTCAGCGGCCGCATCTTTGACATGATCGTCCTGATGGTCCAGGTCTTCAAGGTGAACTACTTGGATTTTTCGCGGCTCTCGACCGTCCCGACTGGTGCCCGGACGTTGTTGGGAGACCTCAAACGGTCATTCCAGGGCGCTATTCCGACGAGTTCGGACAAATGACATTGATTTACCGCGTGCTGGACGCCGGCATGGTCACGATGACGGAGCTCAAGAGCGGCGCCGTGAACCTAACCGACATCGTCGGAATGACGCACTATCTCGACATGAAAGCGGACATCGAGTACGCGAACATGACGAAGCACGAAAAGCCAAGCCTGAGAGGAGGTGGCCGCTATGGTCGTCCGTGAACTGATTACAAAAATATCGTTTGCTGTCAATAAAGGCGGCCTGTCTACGGCGAACAACGCCATCAGCCGCCTCAAGGCGGGCATGGGAGGCATCGGCGGCGCCAGCTCCATGGCAAGCCGCATCTTCGGCAACAACGCGGCGAATATGGCCGCATCCGCCACCAAGGTCAATATGGGCATCAGCCGTATCAAGTCGTCCATCAGCGGTCTGACGGGGGCCCTCGGTCCCTTGGCCGGGGCGATGACGGCAGCCTTTTCTATCAAGGCCATACAGAACACAGCCGATGAAATGATGAGCCTCGACGGGCGTCTCCGCTCCGTCACCTCGAGTGAAGAAGAGCGCCGCGGCGTCGAAAGTCAGTTATATGAGCTGTCGCAGAACAACCGCAGTTCTTTGGCTGAAATGGGGGACCTGTACTTCAGCACGGCCCGCGCTTGTAAGCAGATGGGGCGTTCCCAGGAAGACGCCATGCGGACGACGGACATCGTCTCCAAAGCTCTTACCTTAGGCGGCGCGACGACAGACCAGGCAAAGGCCTCCATCCTTCAGTTAGGACAGGCTCTCGGTTCTGGCGTGCTCCAGGGCGATGAACTCCATTCGCTCGATGAAAACGCCAGCCTTTTGATGCAGCATATGGCCGAAAGCATGGGTGTTCCGCAGTCGGCGCTCAAACAGATGGGGTCTCAGGGCGTCCTGACGTCGCAGATGGTCATGGATGCCATTCTGGCCAGCGGCGATGCTATCGACAACGAATTCAAAGGCATCCCGCTGACAATCGGCCAGGCGCTGACGCAGGCCAGCAACTCCTGGAAGTTCTTCATCCTGCGCATCGAGCACGGGACGGGCGTCTTCTCGAATATCGCCCAGAGCCTGAGCCAGGTCTTTAAAGAAATCAGCGAGGACATGAATGACATCGTCACCATCATGTCCGGGCCGGGTGATTCGGCCGAATCGATGGCCGCTTTTGAACAAGCCAAGGAAGCACATCCGTACATTGTGGCGATTGCTGATGCATTCCAGCGGGTCTATGACATCATCGACCAGATTGGACAGGCCACGGGGATCGATAACCTGATTACAAAAGCCGTTCTGCTGGCCGGCGGCATTGCTGTCGTAGCCGGCGTATTTGCGGCCGTCAGCTCCGTGGTGGGCATGGTGGCTGGCGTTGTTTCCGGGCTCTTCGGCGTCATCTCCGGCGTCGTCGGCTTCCTGCTTACAGCGGGGTGGCCGGTGATTGCCGCCATTGCGGCCGTCGGTGCAGCCATCTACTTTGTCAAAGAGCACTGGGACAGCGTCGTGGCAGCCTTTTCTCCTGGCATCGAGATGATGAAGCAGGGGCTGTCTTTCCTAGCTGATGCATGGCAAAACCTGCAGCCTATCATTGAAGCCCTGATGCCGATTCTGGGCGCCGTCGCCGAAGTGGTCGGCGGCACACTCGTCGAAGTGGCCAGTATGTTCTTTACGGCCTTCGCTTACGCTTTCCGGGCCGTCGCAGCTATCATTGATTTTGTTGCAAGCGTATTGAAAGAACTGCTCAACACCGGCGAATGGGTTTTGAATACCTTATCCGGGTTGGTTGACAGTGTTCGAAGTGCTTTTGACCGATTAGGGCAAATCATCCGGGCCTGCGGCGACTGGATTTCAAGTCTCATCGATAAAGCCAAGAGCTTCCTCGGTATGAGCGGCGAAATCCGGTCCGAAGGCAGCGCTCTGCAGAGCTTCGCCCAGCAGGTTGTCAACGTCGGCGGCAATTCGAACAACACGAGCTACACGTTTAACGTTGGCAGCGCTCAGGATGCTATAGGCGTCTCGAGCTCGCTCGGTATTTCCGCTTGGGGCTAAGTAAGGAGGGATTGACATGGAAAGCTTTATCGGGACCGGCGGAAGCGGGTCCAATATCAGCCTGACGGGCACCGGCATCGGCAGCAGCTTCGTGCCACGCGGCCCGCAGCAGGTCCTCCCGAAACTTACGCAGCCGGCGCAGATCGGCGATTATCTCGAGTGTGACGTCGTCCTGAACTATACGACGCAGTTCGATTCCGACGTCACGGATTTTCCCGTAGAAGACGGTTTTTCCATCTCCGACCACTGCATCCGCAAACCCATGACGCTGACGCTCGACGTACTTTTTACGCCGACGCCCGTGACTTGGTTCAACGCCTTTATGGGCGGCTCACGTCACACGCTCAATCGGGTCATGAACGCCATCATGGACATCTACCAAAAGGGCGAGCCGGTCACTATCAAGCTCGCCAACGGCATCTATACGGACATGGTTATGACCAGTGCCCCGATGCCGCGCCGGTCAGACGACGGCTACTGCTACAAGGCCACGCTCCAATTTAAGCATGTACGGCGCGTGACGCAGCGGACAGAAGATATCCCAGAAGACGGGTGCAACGCAGACGCGCAGGGCAAGGCAGGAGAGACCAGCAAGGACGGCGGTGCCGCATCGACGCAGGAAATCGGTACGGGCTTGCAGACGGTCGACGCGCCGAGTGTGGCGCAGTCGTCGGGCGATATCTGGACCGACATTGCCACGGGCGCCATTGACCTCTCACAATTCGGGGATATCGGCACGGGGCTGGAAGCCAGCGCGGCCATGGCACAGACGACGATTGCGCGCAGTATGGGCGGAGGAGGCGTACTCTGGTGATTACGATATCAATGATGGACGCTAACAGCTTCATCGAGGGTGTCACACTCGACAAGGTCGCGTATAAACTGCGCTTTAACTGGAGCGACGTCGCGGGGCACTGGTTTTTAGATGTATGCGACGACAAGAACAAGGATATTATCAACGGGGTGTCAGTGGTGCCAAATTTCCCGCTACTCAATCAGTACAAGCGCATTGGCGGACTGCCGCCGGGTGAATTGATGGCCATTGTCACGGACAATGGCGACGACATCGGGCGGCAGGATTTCGTCAATGGCCGCGCCGTTTTGGTCTACATGCCAGAGGAGGAATTAAAAAATGCTCTGGAATAGACAATACAGGCTAAAATTCCCCGACCTGGGGCTGGAATTTGCTAACACGCTGCGGGTATCGTTCGACATTACGAAGGACCTGTCAAAGCAGACTAACAAGGGGAAAATCACTATCTGGAACCTATCGGACGAGACGCGGCATAAAATCGTAGTGCCGGATACGAAAGTCGAGCTTTACGCGGGGTATAAAGATAACGGTGGGGCCGTGAGGATGTTCGTCGGGTCTGTTATCCACGGTATCACGAAAGACGACGGCAAGGACGTACAGACGGAGCTGGACCTGTCAGACGGGCAGACCGCGATTAGAGATACGGCATTTTCACTGTCGTTCGGTCCTGGGACACCAGGCAACACGGTAATACAATACATTGCCGACGAAATGGGGATCCCGGTGGTATACGGCGACGGCGTGCAGTTCGGCGAATTTAAAGACGGTTTTTCCTTCGTCGGCATGGCGAAAGATGCGCTGGACGCTATCTGCTACGGCTCCGGGGTAGACTGGAGCATACAGAATGAGATATTACAGCTCATCAAAAAAGGCGGCACGGTATCCAATAAGGGACTGGTATTTGCACCCGACAGCGGGCTGGTCGGCTCGCCTCAGTGGTATGTGAGCACGAACAGCCAGGCGAACGCCGCCACGGATAAACGCGCACAGAAACAGGGGACACAGACCGACAGCGCGAACAACTCCGCGGGCTGGAAAATAAAGACACTCTTATCGCCGACGATGAACCCCGGGGACCTCGTCAAGCTGGAGAGCAAGTACGTTGAGGGCTGGTTCAAAGTGAAATCGGCGCACCACACAGGTGACACACACGCCGGCAACTGGAATACCGAACTTGATCTGGTCGACCGGGATGCTACATTGCAAGCCCCGGAAGCCCCTGCGGCGAATTGCACGGGCGTCTATGGTGGCGCCCAGCAGACGAGCGGCGACGTCAGCGATAATATGGACGTTGGCTGTAATGCCGTACTTGCCGAGGGCGGCGGCTATATCCCAGACGGCTGTGTCCGCAAGGTCACAGAGGCTGGCAGTTATTACAGTCCTTTCCTCAAGCAGGAATACGACAACAATAACTGGTCCGTCGACCAGCTCTGCGCGGATGCCGGCGGAAACTGTATTTCCTATGATTCGAGCCAGCTCCAAAAAGGGGACGTCGTTGTATTTTACAATGACGACCACTCTAAAGGGCATGTCGGTATTTATGACGGCGAGGGCGGCATGTGGCATAATAGCTATCACGAGCAAGGATGGTATCACGCGCCCAGTATGGATATGGGCGACCAATACCCGCAGTACATCATCAAGACGAGCCAGATTTAGGAGGGAATCATGGAGCAGAGCAGTAATGAAATGCGTGACGTCATCGACAAATGGATAAAAGGCGCCACGGACAATGTACACACGGCCCTTCCTGGTACTATCGTCTCTTATGACGCGGGCGCCGGGCAGGTCAGCGCGCAACCTTTTGGGGCTATGAAACTCCCTGACGGGCGCGCTTTGCCGTACCCTATTATTCATCACATACCTGTAATTTTTCCCACGGGCCTGCGTGGCGCGGCGGGTGTCACATTCCCATTACAAGCCGGGGACGGGTGCCTTTTAGTATTTTCCGAGGCACAGTTAGACGACTTCCTGCACGGTGGAGACAGCGACAATGAGCGTACGCACAGCATGAACGATGCTATCTGCATCCCGGGCATGTACAGCGCGGGCGGGCCACGGGCGTCGGCATACCCGAATGACGTCTGTATCTATAACCGCGGGTGCCTCATGCGCATCGGCAGCAGCGGCATTACGGTCACGGGCGGTGACGTTGTCGTTGAGGGAATTTCCGTGACGAAACACACGCATACCGGGGACAGCGGTGGCACCACAAGCGCGCCGAAGTAAGAGGTGAGACAATGGCGTATGATATCGCAATGGACGTCTCGACGGGCGACATTGCATTAAAAGACAACGATATTTTATTGATTGACAACGCGGAACGAGTCGCGCAGCAGGTATTGATTACGCTCCGGGAATGGCGCGGCGAATGGTTTTTGAAGACGGCCGACGGCGTGCCCTATCTCGAATACATTCTGGTGAAGAATCCCAACATTGCACACGTCCGACAGGTGCTGACGGAAGCCATCGAGGGCGTCGAGGGCGTGAAGAAGTGCACGGAGCTAGACTTGCAATTCAACCGCGTCTTGCGCACGCTGTCCGTCTCCTATGAAATCGAGACGGATTATGGTCTGATCACAAGGAAGGAGGTGCTAGGCTATGGCAGATGAGATTAAATACGGGCTGTCGGAGACCGGCTTCCGGCGGAAAAGAATGCCGGAAATCATCTCCGACATGACGAAACGCATTTCGAACCGCCTGGGCATCACGATCCAGACGGGGAGCAACAGCATTTTCGGCCAGATCATCGGCGTCTTTTCCTACGAGCTGGCCGACTTGTGGGAGCAGCTGGAGAATACCTATAATGCGTCGTACCCGAATACCGCAAGCGGGGTAGCCCTCAGCAACGCTGCGGCCACGGCAGGCATTCGGCCGCTATCCGGGGAATACAGCTCCCTACAGGCGACCTGCTGCGGGAACGACGGCACAGTCATCCCTGCGGGCGCGCTCATCACGGGGAAAAATTCGAACGTCTCCTGGGCCTGCGTCGCAACAGGTGAAATCTCCGCCAGTAAGTGCTATCGCGTCTCGTATACAATTACGGAGGCCGTGAAGACGGGCAATTACTACGAGATCACGATTGACGGGAATAATATCAACTACACCGCCAAGGGCAGCGACACGGCCGCAACGGTACTCGGCGCACTGAAAGCGAAAATCGCCGCGCTGGCGCTTGACATCACGCTGAGCATGGACGGAAACATACTGACCATCAAGAGCGGTTCGGGCAGCATGTCGGTATCTTCGAGGGGGCTCGAAACGGCCGAACTGGGAACATTGATGACGTTCCGCTGCACGACGCCGGGCGCGATGAACCCGGACCCGGTAAGCGTCACGCAGATTATTACGTCGATTCCGGGCTGGAAGAGCGTGCGGAATGAATTGGACACGTCCGTCGGGCGGAACGATGAAAGCGATGCGGAACTCCGCCAGCGCTGGAGCCGCTCCCTTTACGTGCGTGCTGATTCGATGACGGATGCCATTGCCGCCGCGATTTATGAGGATGTGCCAGGCGTAACGGCTGTAACGTGTGATGAGAATTACGAAGACGTCACGGACGACATGGGGCGCCCGCCACACTGTGTCGAGGCCGTCGTCTACGGCGGGGATGCCGAGAAAATCGCCGCTATCATCTGGAAGCGCAAGGCCGGGGGCATTGATACCTACGGCAACAGCTCGGCCGTTATCCAGGACAGCCAGGGTGTCACGCGAACCGTAAAATTCAGCCGCCCGGAATCTGTCAAGGTGTGGATTAAGATTGCCGTCACCAGCAAGGGCGGGGGCGCTATCCCCAAGGCGACACTGCAAAACATCCGCAATGCGGTACTGTCGGCCAGCACAGCATACGCGCTCGGCGACGACGTCATCCTGCAACGCTTCTATAGCGCGATTTATGGCGAGTCGGACGACATCGGCAGTGCTACCATCACAGCCACGACAGGGACAACGGCAGGGACGTACAGCGCCGACAATATCGCTATCAATTCGCGGCAGGTCGCGGCCTTTTCCACGGATAGAATCGAGGTGTCGGTATCGTGACACACGGCGACTCGATGAAAGAGCACCTTATCGCGCAATTTAACAGGAAACCCGTACTATATGCAATACTCGACGCACTCGGGGCAGAATTAGATGAAATCGAAGAGGCGGCAACAAGGGTCAAGAATTGCCGCTATCTGGATACATCCGTTGGGGCACAGCTGGACGGCATCGGCCGTATCGTCGACGAGGCCCGGCGGATGAGCGACGGGAGCGACCTCGATGATACACTGTACCGAAAGATACTCAAAGCGAAAATCCTGAAAGACACGTCGCCTGGGACCCCGGAGGACACGATTACGGCGCTCAAAACCATTTTCCCGGACGACAAAGTCACACTGTCGGAAATCGGCAACGCAAAGATGTCTGTTGCTATCGGGCGCTTTTACACTAAGCGCGAAATCATGCTGATTCGCGACACGGGGCTGATTATACGCCCAGGCGGCGTAAAGCTCATGCTCACTGAGCGTCGGGAGGACTTGTATCAGCATCGAATTGCGCTTTTTAAATCGACGCTCAAGACCGTCGACATATACCCGGCCTCGCTCGAAAAAATCGAGCCGGAAACGCCGTACTATGTAGCCATGGCCATGACCATGACAGAAGAGCTTACACTCACGATTGGAGGCATTTAATGGCAACCTATAATTCTTTTGTCGTCACGGACGTCGGGCGGGCACTACTTGCAAAGGCCGTCGCGAACAAAGGCGACACGTTTAAAATCACCAGCATCGCAACGACGTCACACACATACACCAAGAGCGACATCGCCGGCCTGCGGAGCATCGACGACGTAAAGCAGACTTTCCCGCTGGCCTACGCGGCGGCCGACGAATCGACCGTAAAACTGCAATTTAATGTCACAAACGTCGGGCTCAGCACATCGTACACGCTGGCCGCACTTGTCGTGTACGCCTCATACAACGGCAACGACAGCATCCCCTTCGCAGTATCCATTGCAAGCAACCCGGATACGATGAACGCTGAGCAGGCTGGCGCACTCGTGCGGAATATCCTGACAACGGTCTATATCAAGACGGACAATGCCTCAGCAATTACGATTGCCGTCAGCATGGACACGTACGTCACTAAGGCAATGCTCGATGCGGCCGAGAAAAACGCACTCGACAAGGCACACCCCATCGGGAGCGTCTATCTCTGCATCGGCGGCCAGGACCCGGCTACGGCCTTCGGTGGCACATGGAAGAAAATCGAGGGCTCGTACCTGCTGGCATCCGGCAGCTATGACGGGCAGACGCTGACAGCCGGCAAGCAAATCGGCGAAACGAGACACACTATCACGCAGCAGGAAATGCCGCCGCATAGTCACTCGGGCAATACGGACGGCGCCGGCAATCACTATCACGGCACATGGGGCGAACATCAGAAATACGGAGGCGGCCCGTTCGGTGTATATGACTGGAACTCGAACCACACTGGCTCCAATGGCGGCGTCGACCACGACGACCTCATTTATAAAACGTCGACTGATGGCTGGCATTCGCATCATTTCACGACTGCCGACACCGGCGGCGGCCAGAGTATGCTCGTCATGCCACTGGCAACCGTCGTCGATGCCTGGTATCGCACGGCCTAGGAGGTGAGATAAATGGCAAATTTCGCAAACGGCTACGTACTGACAAAAAAAGGTGCGGCACTGATGGCCGACGTCGAGACCGGCAAATTATCGCTCAAATTGACGCGGGTGCAGCTCGGCTCGGGGACCGTCAATAGCACGTCCGATTACGACAGCCGCACGGCCCTGGTCACGCCACAAAACAGCATGACCATCACGGACCTGACGACGGAGGACATCGACACCGTGCGTACATGTAAAATTACGGTATCGCTGACAAGCGACAAAGTCGAAACCGGATACAACGCAACAGAAATCGGCCTTTTTGCAAACGACAGCACCGGCGCGGAAATCTTATACGGCGTCTGCTACGACGCGAACGCCGGCTACATCCCGAGCAAGAGCGACGGCAACAATACGACAATAACCTTCGCCCTGCGCATCGTGACCACGACGAAAGCAACAATCGAACTGGTACTGCCTAAGACGGCCCAGGAGCTTGTGACGCTTGTGCAGGAAAAAGCAAACAACGCGATTGACTCCGCGACGGCTGCCGCAAAAAGCGCATCTGAAGCGTCTGACAGCGCGTCGAAAGCAGCCCTGTCTACCACGGCGGCCGCTGGTTACTCGGACAGCGCCAAGGCCAGCGCATCGACAGCGGCGACGAACGCGTCGACCGCGACGACGCAGGCCACGGCATCGGCCGCAAGCGCAACGGCGGCCGCATCGACGGAAGAAAAAGTCGCGGCAATGTACAAAGCAATGCTCTTCGACATCATCGGCCCGCCGCCGTCCGAAATGGATCATGCGCGATTCATCGTAGGCGCGGGCCCGGCAGCCATGTAAAGGAGGTGAGTACATGGCAGACACGACAACAACCGACGCTGGCGGCTACAGCCGCATACAGCACTCTATCGGCACCGCGGCCGACTGGGAAAAATACAACCCGGCAATTCGCCCAGGCGAGCTAGCTATCGTCGTGAATCCCGACGGGAAAGTCTCAATTAAGGTCAATATGAGTATGGCAGACAAGAAATACGAAGAGCTGCCCACTGTTTGGGATGAATCGACAGCAGAGAAATTGCGGTCAAATCTCGCTGACACGCAGACGGCAGCGAGCGGAGCGAATGACGCAAAGCTGGCGGCACAAAAATACGCACAGCAAGCCGAAGCTTCGGCTAACAGCATCAACGATAAGACGATTCTCGCAATTACAGACTCGGTATCACTGGCAATCAATGCAACCGACGGTGGGCTCGACCTTGTGGTGACGACAGAATAAGGAGGATAATATGGCAACACAAACTTTCAATCTGCCACGGCGCGAAGACTACACGCGCATCGCGGCGGCGATTGAATCACAAAACGATTTGCTTCGCAATCATTTTAAAGCCGCTGGAGAAACAGTGGTCAAATCCTGGGAGGGATTCAGAAATATTTGCCGTGCAGGCGGCATCCGCACTTATTATGCGGTGGGAGACCAGCTTCAATGCAAGAAAAGCGATACGACACTAACATGGGATATTGTAGATATTCAGGATATTGAGGAGACAGGTGGCAACCGCGTCATTCTGATGCTTCACAATTCCTTTACAAATATCTCATTTGAGCCGAGGCAAGCCATTTTCAAAGCATCGCAGGATATTCCTGCAGGCACATATCACTTTAAAACGCCGATGGATAATGTAACCGACACAGCGTGGATTACAAATCGCAGCTGGACAAAAACATGGCAGCTCACGACAACAAAAACGATTCCTAAAGGCGGCGTGCTTTGCTTTACTGGTGGAGACATGAATTATGATACAGATTTTACACAGCGGGCCGTGTCTTCATACTCAAGCAATGACAGCACGACTGTAATCGAAACAATGAGTATCACGGAAGCCAGCGGCGGTACAGATTTAGCTACACTTGGGGATGTGAATCATGGCCAGAGAGTATGCTGGGGCAGTAACCGCTGGTCGATATCTGCGCTCCGCCAATGGCTCAACAGCGACGCGGCAGCTAATGCATGGTGGAAAGCGCAAACAAAATTTTCCAGGCCGAGCGAGCGCGCAGGAATTGCCGGCTGGATGAACGGCCTGGACTCCGATTTCTTAGCAGTAGTCACTGCTCAGCAAATCAAAGAGAAAGTAAACGGTATTGCTGAAAGCGGAGGAACAGAAACCACTCTTGATAAATTCTGGATTCCGTGCCAAAGAAACCTGAATATGGATAGCGACACCACAGAAGACACACATATCTGGGAATACTTTACGAAATTCAGGCAGGACGGGAAGACAGGAGTAAATACCGGCAACGATCCGAACCGCGCACGATATTATCTTACTGGTAGTTTACCGTGGTATTGGCTTCGATCCCCGCGTCTCGACCGTGCCTACGATGCCGGGGCTGTCGGTGGTGATGGTGATCTGCATTGGAGCGGCGCGTACGGCGCGCCCAGCGCGGCCGTGCCGGCTTGCGCCATCGAATAATCTAGAATCAGCCGCCGAAAGGCGGCGGGAGGACATCAATGACTGTCATAAAGTCAAAGCGAAAATTTACGCCGCTGCAGGCGATTACGGAGACACAGAAGCTTGCTATGTATACGATACAGCTATGCACCGACGAGCAGAAATTTCCAAAACGTTATCGCTGGTGCCTGACTCAGAAAATTGTCGACGCGGCGATAAGTGTCAAAGCGAATGCGGCGAGAGCAAACAGCGTTTACGTACACGATGCAGACTGCTATAAACTTCGGCGCGAATACCAACAGCGCTCATTAGCAGAACTCGCGGCACTCGAAACACTGATGGATACGGCGTACAACTTATTCGCTGGCCTGCGGCAGTCAAAGCCGGCCACGACAAGAAAGGAATCTAATCCGACGAAACGGATAAATATATCCACATGGTCGTACCAGCTGATTATTGTCAGAAAAATGCTGTTAGCGTGGAAGAAAGCAGATACTGACAGATATAAAAATTTACTTAGATAAAATGGCCGATTGTCATATATCCCCGAATCTCGACAATGCCTACAATGTCAGGGCTGTCGGTGGTGATGGTGATCTGCATTGGAACAACGCGTACAACACGAACAACGCGGCCGTGCCGGATTACATCAACCTGCTTGGAGTAACGAAAGCGAAACGCGCGTTGATGCAAGGGACGAAAGGCCAGCTCTCTAACGAAGAGACGAACAAGATGCCGCGACGCGAAATCGGTGAACCGAAACGCTACAAGCACGGCTTTATGGTGATAAATGAGTTTAGTAAAAGAAAAAGTAACAAGCTTTGAATGCTTATATAATGCCATGCAGAAATGCGCAAACGGCGTCAGATGGAAGCCAGGCGTCATCAGCTACCTGCAGCATGGATTGAGTAATACAGAGAAGCTGCGCAAAGAGCTGGAAGATGGCGCATATGAGATTGGGCCACAGCTAAGGTTTACGATTTACGAGCCTAAAAAGCGCGAAGTAATCGCGCTTCGCTTTCGGGACAGACAAGTACAGAGGAGCTTACTCGATAACTACCTGTACGACGAAATAACACGTCATTTTATCTATGACAATGTTGCCTGCCAGAAAGGGAAAGGAACCGACTTTGCGATTCGCAGATTAAAGCAGATGCTGGTCAAAGCGCATAAGCGATATGGCCAGAATACATATATCTATACTTACGATATCCGCAACTTCTTCGGCTCTACGAGCCACGAAATAGCGAAAGCAGCCATTGATAAACGCGTCCGTGATAAATGGGCGCGGGAAATGGTGCATCAGCTTATCGATTCCTTCAAGGGCGATACTGGTATAGGACTAGGATCAGATATTGCGCAGTTTATCGAACTAAGCGTTCTCGACGGACTGGACCACTTCATAAAAGAAAAGCTACATGTTCGGTACTATATCCGATATATGGACGACTTCTTAATAATCGCAAACGGAAAAGACAAGGCAAGAGCTTACAGGCTTGCCATCGAGAACGAGTTGAAAAGGCTCAAGCTCAAGCTACATCCACGCAAGTGCAAAGTGCTGCCAGCCCGTCGTGGGTTTAAGTGGCTCGGATATCGATTTCGCGTAAAAGAATCTGGCAAGATCATCATGACCATCGACAAGACGCGCATTATCCGCGAAAGACGGAAGCTAAAGAAGCTTGTCAGAAAATACGCACGAGGACAAATAAGCAAAGCGGATATTGACGCCAGCCTTAATAGCTGGGCCGCTCATGCGCGGAGAGGCAACAATCATCATGTCATTAAGAAAATGACGCAATATTATCAAACGTTATGGAGGGATGTAAAATGTTCAATCATATCAGCAAAGACAAAAGATTAAGAGCACTCGAAACAGAGAATCAAACATTGAAATCAAAGCTTGCAGGGACCGTATCGCAGATGTCGTATGTCGCCATGATGAGCGACATCGACCTGCCGACTGACACGACGGCGCAGAGCACGACGGAGGTGACGGACAATGAGTAAGTGGTATCCGAAAATCAAGGAATGGTATGACGCAGGCTACTGGACAAAGACGATGGTCAAAAACGCAGTAATCAAAAAGCGCATCACAGCCGACGAATACAAAACGATCACGGGAGACGACTATGTCGCTGATTGAGATTATCGCGACGTAGTATGACATCATCAATGCGCAAAATACGCTGATTTACCGGCTCGCACAGTGCGCAGGGCAAATTGAAGGGCTCGACGAAGAAATGAAGGGCATCAACGAGCTAAAAGAAAGAATCGAGGCGAAGGTATGATTCTTGAAAAAGTTGCCGAGGCCCTGCTGGCGTACGCCATCCCGGCCGCCTCGGCTATGATGCTGAGCTGGCTGACGTATACCATTAGGACAAGCCGCAAGCGCCAGGACGCGCTGGAGGAAGGCGTAAAGTGTCTCTTGCGAGACCGCATAATCCAAGCGCACCGCTATCACGTAGTAGAAGGACACGAAGTGAGCGCCGAGGAATACACCAGCAGCGAAGACATGATTGCAAGCTACAAAGTCCTCAAGGGCGAAAACGGATACATCGACCGCCTGGCCGAGGAGTACAAACAGAGCCCCATTGCCGGGCAACACTGAGGAGATGATTATATGATTGAGAAAATCAGTATCCCAGATGTACTGACCGTCGCTGGATTGCTGGCCGCCCTTATCCTTGCCATTTTTTACGGCATGAATGAGCTCGCGATGAGCATCGCGTCGGGCCTGCTCGGCTACATAGGCGGCAGCGTGAAGACCACGAGAGGAGGTGACATAAATGGAAAAAGTAATTGACGTAAGCTATTTCCAGAAAGACCTAAATTATGATACGGCCGTTGCAAGCGGCGTAAAAGGCGTCATCGTCAAAATTTCCGAAGGCACAGAAATTGAGGAGACGTGGTGGGGCCATGTTTCCGAATGCGAAACACGGGGCTTGCCCTGGGGCGTGTATTGCTATAGCCACGCCTCGACACCGGCAGAGGCCGAAGAAGAAGCGAACGAGGTTTTATATCTTCTCGGCGACCGTGTGCCGCCGATGGGCGTATGGATTGATTTCGAGTCGGACGAATGTAAAAACGCGAATGACCCGACGGGTATCTGCTCGGCGTTTATTTCTAAAATCAATTCTAAGGGCATCCCGTGCGGCATCTACGCTTCCCTGTCGGCACTCGAAGATATCATTGACGTTGCGGCGCTGGCCGACTATGTACCGTATTGGGTTGCACAGTATGACGAGGACCTCGACCATTGCGGATTTGCCGACGAATACCCGAATAATGTATTAGCTGGCTGGCAGTACAGCGACCAGCATTATATCGGGGATACGAATGTGGATATGAATAAGTGGTATTTAGATTTGTAGGGGGTAATATCATGAGCAAGTGGACCGAAATCAGAGACGCTGTCGTTGATACGCTCAACGTCGACGTCATCACGGATGAAATGAAGAATCAGCTGACGACGAACATTTTGACGAACGGCATCCCGGCCGTTGAAGCCGTCGCAGACAAATTCACAGCACAGTTGCAGGAGCAGGCAAAGACAGAAACGGGCTGGAACATGTTGCGCGACAAAGTCGTCTTGCCGCTCGTCATCAACGGCGCTATTTGGGCTATCAAATACGCACTCAATAAAACCGTGCCGACAACCACACAGCAGTAAGCATTGCACCCCCCCCGCCGGGCAAAACTGGCGGGGCTTTTCGTTTGAAATCGTCAGAAAATCGTTAGCGTACACCGTACACGCACAAACACACGTTTGACTTCGTTCGTCTTGCGTCACTTCTGTAA
>ERZ1023617.76-NODE-76-length-45849-cov-42.090099_pt1 | contig 45849 bp, 41 predicted proteins | sample MGYA00380328_ERZ1023617 | MGnify/ENA primary metagenome ERZ1023617 (study PRJEB33179, sample SAMN07448977) | human gut metagenome | biome: Human-gut; feature: Human associated habitat; material: Faeces | host: Homo sapiens | place: India: Bhopal | collected...
TATTATTTGATAGATGGCGAGCAAGTTGTAATTATGGGGATTGTTCATGTCAAGCGGTCTCCGCAAGCTGTAACTTCCATGATTAAACGCTTTTTAGAAGAATATGACAAATAGGTAAGTCTTCAGAAAATTGATGCTGTCAGCAACTGCTCGGAAATTCCGAACAGTTAGTAAAGAAGACAATCGTATGATTACACGTAATATGGATTACTCCGCTATAATCCTGATGGGTACCTCCCCAGAGGTAATCCTATCAAAAGTAGAATAAAGCAAATATTCCTCATTCGAGCGACGACAAGTGCAGAGCGATACTGCAATGGGGAACAAAAATAACTTTTTTCAAAAACTAATAGGTGTAACTACTTGTAATATAGTGGGGACGCTGTATTGGTGATATACATAATATGGAATTTTTCAAAGAAAATGCCGTATGGCTTACTCCTATTCTCGTTGCAGTTTGTAGCGGGATTATTTCTGGGATATTCTATCTCATTAAAAAAGAAGGAAATCATCAGCATATTGGAGATGTTGGTGATGGAAGTGTTGTTAATCAAGTTAATGGTAATAATACGGTTGTCAATGGGAATAAATGATACAAAACAAGATATAGGTAATGTTAGCAATGCTAATGTTAACCAAATTAATGGTAATGGGACAACTATTATCAATAATAATGGTATAAGTGTTGTTGATGCTTATAACATTTGCCATGCTGTTGTAGAGAATGATCTGAAGGTCTATGCTCTGAAAGCTGAAGAAAAAGCCCAAGAGCGATTAAAGGAGATATCTAGCAGTTTGATTGATCGTATATCTAAAGTAGAAAAGGGGTTATTCGAAAAGTTTGAGGAACCAGCTATACAATTAGCTTTAAGAAAGCCTGTGTTGGAATACATCAAGTCTGGTGATAAAGATGAAGCTGAACTGATGATTGATAATTTGATACAACGTTTAGAAGTGGAAGAACATACAACCCTTCAATCTCTTATAGATGAAGCTAGTAGTATTATTCCTAAACTTTCTGTAGATTGTTTGAATTTTCTTTCACTTTTGGTTTTTTCAAAAGTTTATTTTGGATTTACAAGATTGGGATTTTTTAAATTTTATCTGCCAAAAATTGAAAAATGGTTTGAATCTAGTTCCCGGATAACAGAGTTAGATGTAGCTTATTTACGCCAGATAGGTTGTTGCAGTGGCGGGATGACGATATCTTATAATCAAGATTTGGAAGATAGTTTTCTCATGAATTACAATTGGATTTTTAGAGATGGTGTAACTATGAATGAATTGTATCAGATTTTTGATATTGATACTTTAAAAAAGGCCAATGTCCAACTGTTTACTAAAGAAGGAGATAAAGCTTACTTGATGTTTCCTAATGAGAACATAGCCCATCAATATTTAAAGCAAAAGGGGCTTGAAGATATGTTTTATCAATTAAATGCTCATATAGATAAGTTTATTCTCCATTCAAAAGGTTATATTTCTGATAAGATGAAAGATAAAATTAAGTATTGGGAGAAGGTTTCCTCTTTATTTCAAAAACAATCAGTGAAATCTTTATTTATAAATCCTGTAGGTTATTATATAGCTATGCGAAAAATGAAGTTGGATTTAGATTTAAATTTGGATTTCAAAGATGTTTATGGTGAAGATTAGAGCTTGCTTTGTTATCTACAAGGTTATGCTTTTATGTCCAAAAACTGATATCCATATTGGTGGTAAGAATATGTTTTTTCAGAAAAATATGATTGTAATTCCAAATAAGAACTTCACAGCTGATAGCATCCGCTTGGTTTAGCTACTCAATAGCATAACGAAAGTCAATATGCTGAAGCATGTGAAAGCTCGATTTATACGTAAGTCCCAACTTGAAAAAAGATGAGACAACCAGGCGAATAGCCCAGGAGATGTTGGATAATCCAATCGAAATCTTGAGGCGTTTGAACAAGCAGGAACTCCAGATGGTAGATGAGTTTGTAAAAGGCGATGCCAGCACCTACGTAGTACGCAAGATGCGCAAGACCCAGTACAAACTCCAGAAGCTATACCTGGTAGTAACTTACGAGGATAAGGAAACTCAGGGATGGCACATGCTGATGCCGGCAAAGTTACCCCAAGCCTTATCCACTAGTCTCAACTTCTATTTGGATATGGCAAACAAAGGCATCAAAGCCCCATCAGCCAAGCAACTCCGCATGATGTCCGCCTTAGGTCAATTCTTGGTGGGAAAGGAACTTTGATGGCATTTATATGATTATAATGCTGATAGGTGTATAACTACTAGTTGTATAGTGTGTATGCAATATAGCTTTTATTCAGATATTGGCGAAGGATTAGAGTCGAATCCCTAAATTGGTTATTATGATAACGAAACAAGAATTATTGGATAAGATAGAGCAAGCTAATTCTAATGATGAATATTTGCGAATCGTGAGAAAATACATAATACATGGAATTCCTTATGTTTTTAAAGATAATCCAAACCTCTATTATGATTTTCGCGAACAGATAGCAACGCATTGGCATGTTGGCTTTCAGGAAGTTTTGATATTAGGCTCAGGAAAATTGGGATATAGTTATCATAAGAATTCTGTTTTCTCTGACGAGTCTGATATAGATGTCGCTATCATAAATCAAAGCTTGTTTGAAAGTTTTTATTTAGAAATTAGAAATTTTCAATATCGGTTGGAATCTGGTTTGGAAACTTTAACTTCTCATGAAAAAAGGGAATATAATCGTTTCTTGTCATATATGATAAAAGGTTGGATGAGACCAGATATACTTCCTGCCAAAATTACAGGTAAGTTATCAAAAGATGAATGGTTCTCCTATTTTAAGTCAATATCTTATAATAATAATCTTGCAGGTAACTATAAAGTTTCTGCAGGGTTGTTTAAGAACTTTGACTATATGGAATACTATTATACAAACTCAATAAAGAAATTTAAATAGATATAGTTATGGCACAAATACCATCTTCTCCAAGCACAAAGAAAATATCAGATCTTATTGGAATGATTAAACGTGGAGATTTGATATTACAACCTGACTTTCAGAGAAAGTTAGTTTGGTCGATAAGACACAAGGAGTCTTTTATTGATACTATATTAAAAGGTTTTCCTTTTCCAGAGATTTATATAGCTCAGTCGGGAATTGATTTGGAGACTTTTCAAGCACAGCAAGTTGTCGTAGATGGGCAGCAACGCCTGTCAACAATAATAAGCTATATTAATGGTGAACTTCCTTGTAAGAAGATCCTACATTATTCTGCTTTGGATAATCAACAAAAGGCTGCTTTCCTTAATTATGATGTTGTTGTTCGTGATTTGAAAGATGCCTCTTCTGATACGATTAAAGAGGTCTTTCGAAGAATTAATCTCACTCAATACAGGCTAAATGACATAGAAATCAATAATGCCATTTATGAGGGTGAGTTTATTAGTACCGCAAAAGATATTTTGAATCATTTAGATAACGGTTCTTTCCCTTTATTTAGTGATAATGAACTAAATCGAATGGGTGATTTGAATTATATACTAATGATTATGGCTACCTTAGAAGAAGGTGGCTATTTCGCTGGTAATACGATGACTGGAGAATATATCGTAAAATATGATGATTCCTATGAAAATGCAGAAACAATGAAGGATAAAATCCTTAATTTGTTTCATGTTATAGAGACATTTAATTTGGATACAGATAGCATGTGGTATCGCAAGTCTAACTTTTTTACAATGTTCGTAGAATTATCAAAAGTTAGTCAAATCCCGGATGATATTGTTGCTAAAATCCATTCTTTTGAGGATGAAGTTTTAGCCAATAAGGGAAACGAAGAAAACGATTTTGGTAAGTATTATTCTGTTATGTACACAGGTACTAATAGTAGAGGTGCAAGAATAAAACGTGCAGATATTTTTTACAAATACTGCTTAGCTAAATAAAGGCAGATTCATGTATAGGTTTTGTAATGACCATTAAAGCGTTTTTTTCTAGATGGTAATAATAAAATCATCAACCAATGGGAGAAGAAACATTATTGATAGTAGGTAATGGATTTGACTTATCTATGGGATTTAAAACATCTTATGGCGACTTTATGAAGAGTTCATACTTTCCACATGAGGAGACTTCCAGCCTATGCTCCTATCTTCATAATCAATATGAAGAGAATATGGGATGGATAGATATCGAAAATGAACTTTCTAAGTATAGTCAACTACTTTCTAGGTTTGAGTTAACGCCAAAAACAGGTAAAATTGAATTGGGGGCGGAATCTTTTAGGGAAGAATATGAAGAATTAAAGACGTCGCTAAAATTTTATCTTCAAGAAGAAACCAAAAGAGCATTTGGTCCAAGTCCAAAGAACCCTGCAAAGAGGGTTATTGATCAATTACCAGCTGGTAGTAAGATTATATCTTTTAATTATACGAGTATAATAGAAAGATTAACATGGGATAAGTTTAAAGATTCAAAAGGCAATCTTTTGCATATTCATGGTTCTTTAGCTCCTAGTGATGATATTGTATTTGGTGTAGAGGATTCTGCAAAATTGTCTAAAGAACATGTTTTCTTATATAAAGCCCATAGCCGACATCTAAAGGTACAAGAATTTTCTGATTGGCTGAATTCTGCAGAGCGTATTATCTTCTATGGATACTCTTTAGGAGATACAGACCATCAGTATTTTGAGAAGTTTTTTAGAAAGCTATGTTCTGATGATAGGACATATACCGAATTGGTATTCTACTATTATGATCAATCATCTTATGATAACTTGATATGGCAGTTGCAAATGCTAACTAATCATAAGTTGACACAACTGCAGATATTAAATAAAATAGAGTTTATAAACTGTTCTATGTGAGCAACTAATAAGGCGGTCCCATCCCGCATAACATGGCGAAGACCTTTGATGGTCCGCCAACCTTATAGCGTAGCGGTTCTGAGCACCAGAGGGCGGTTACATCCCTAATCCCTATGGTAGGGATTTAGGGCTTGGGTATAGGGTAAGGACCCTCCCGCTGGGGAGGGACAGGTGGGGTAAATACAGCACTGTAGGACGGTTACATCCTTCCTTTCTGAGAAGGGAAGGCTTGGTGAGAAAAGTGGAGCTCTCCTTGCAGGAGAGGCGGAGAGGTAGAAAAGTTTCCTTCTTTAACGGTAAGGAAGGACGGGTAGGTTTTCGAAACAGCCTTCTTTAATGGGAAAAAGCGATGCCAGTGAGTGCAATGAAAGCTCGCTTTCAAATTGCCGAGTGCAGCTCGCTTTATCAACAAGGAAGGACGGGATAATTTTAGAAATCTTTTACTCATTTTATCCGAGACAGATATAATTTATCTTATAATGTGAGCAATTGGATACATGAAACGAATGATGATATCAAGCCATTAGATATGCATGCAAAGCCATTTTGACAATCATGTGATGTAATCAGAATGAATATAACGAACAAGGGGGAACGACCAAAGACTGGTTGTTTCCCTTTGTTCGTTTAGAGGCAATTGTATCAGGTGTATCTGTCATCTCTGATTTTCCCATCAATTATCGGCTTGCGGTATTCCTGCAAGGTGCGGCGACTGAGCTTTAAGTGCTCGGAGAGTTCCTGATGGACAGACAAAGCCACCGCAAATGACATATATAATAAAGTAAATGATGCCAACGCCAAAATACTGGCAGCCCTATAAGCCACAAAAAAGAATAAAAAGAGGGATTTTGTAAAATGAACCAAAATGAACCAATTTTTCAGAATCTTTACATGAGAGACACAGAAAACCGAAAAACATTCGTTCAATCAACGACTTAGGAAATTATGTGCGAAAAGAATAGTAAAATAATGTTGATTTTCGTAGAATGATATTAATTTTTTAACACGCATAATTTGCTAGTTTCCAACAATTTTCGTATTTTTGCAGAGAGATTCTGTGTCTCTTATATCGAGATTCAGATGAACGACATCAAAAAACGAACTTGATTCGTATGATGAAAGAGACAAATATACACTCACAGGTTACGTCCACTATTGCAGGGGACGACGGCGAAGCCATGGCAAAAAGTGAAGGATATGTAGCTGAAAATGGTTTTGTAGCAACAGATCCGACGCACTTTGGAAAGACGTATCATGATAAACTCCTTTTAGCTAGCAATGCCAGCCAAAAGGAGTTATAAGAGTTAATCAAGATGGTGATGAGCAGCCCAGCTTCCAGCATCCAGACACGGACACTCCTTTGGAGTAGTCCCGGGCAGATCCCGATGGCCCACAATCTTCGCTTTCGGAAAGAGAATCTTCAGATTCCTGAAAAGATCGATGAGTCTCGTTTCCTGCTCAGCGGTCATGGTATTGCAAGGCTTGCCTTCCTCATCCAGACCACCCTCATAGCAGATGCCGATAGAACATCTATTATAAGGTCGGGCATGAGCACCCACCTCCAGCAGCTTACGGTGCTGCGTCATCGTTCCATCCTTTCGGATGTAGAAATGATAGCCGATATCATAAAACCCACGAGTCTTATGGTCACGTCGCAGTTGTTCAACACTATAGTCCTGATTGCATCGGGTAGCCGAGCAATGCAGCACCAGAAATCTCACAGAGTCGGCAGACGTCATGTATTTGCCGTTTTCAACTCCGGCGAGGAGTGTACGCTCTGAGCGTACTTTCTCCTCACCGATGATCTTTGGAAATGTATCTTTTATCATAAGAGACAATCTTAATTATAAATTATACATTATAAACTATTAATTGCACTCGCGCACGAGCTTACTCCCAATGCCGTAAGTGCAGCAATCAAAGCTTGCACGACGGCATTCACAATCTGTACCCAAGAAATTTTCTTGGAACCATTAGAATCATTCATCATTATGGATCAATTTAAAGGGTTAAACAATACGGCTTAGAGTCCAACATCGCCGCTATCACCGTTCTCAGAACCGGTACCTCCCGTATTCTCACTGCCACCACCTTGTGTGGTATCACCAGTAGTAGGCTTCTTCTCCTCATCGGTAGTACCGTCAGTCGTCTTGTCCTTCTTCTCTTCACCGTACTTGACGAGTTCGATGGAATCCGGAATCAGGTAGTATACACGGCTACCGTTCTTCAAGAGGTAGTACGAAGGTCGGAAGGCAGGAAGGATGCTCTTCACGAGTTTGGCATTCGCCTCTTTCTCGTTCTCTACAGCCTTACCCGTGAGGAAACGGAGATAGAGCTTGCCGAAGCCGAACAACTCGATGTCGTAACCCTTCTTCAGGTTCTCCTTCACGTAGTAGGTATAGCGGTCGAGTACCGCCATCACATCAGCAGGAGTAGCCGTAGACTCCATAGCGATTTGGTTAGCGATATCCTTGGTAGTCAAGGTACCGTAACTGTAAGGGCGAACGCTATAAACGGTCTTACCCTCTTTAGGACCCATGTTCATGGTCTTCTTGGAAACTTTGTAACATTTACTCATAATTTAAAACATTTAAAAGATTAATACTCAAGTTATGTCATCGTCAGTTCAAAGAGATGAGCAATCCCGTTTGTTCTGATTGACGTTGCAAAGGTACGGCTTTTCAAAAGCGTCTTGTCCGACATCGTTAGATATCGATAGACAGCTGATCACATATGAACTTAACTGCTTTCGGACTTAACAGCTGGTCCTTCGGTTGCATCCCGAGTTCCGTCAGTTGCTGCTGATAAGGTTTCAGCCATCTCCTCAGTGTCTTGGTCGACACTCCGGCATAAGCAGCCAGTTCGCTTTTATACATTGCTTTCATATTCTGATAGTTTTATACATTAATTATATATTAAAAACAAATTCTTTCCTTGTTCGCTTGCAAAATTAGTGCTTTGCTTCCAAATGCTGCGGTATTCATGAATGCTGCGTTTTTTACTTTGCTTTGCACTTGTTAGAGATTTTTAGTCCAAGTTCTGTTTAAATAGCCTTTTATCAGGAAGATAATTGGCTCATGGACGAAAACTCTACGAAAAGCAAGGCGAACAAATGGATAGCCTTCGCTGCCGAAGAGTTTCGCCAAGCGAGAAGAAGGTGGCGACTTACTTCCGACCGTAAATTTTCGGAATTAACTGGTATTGATGCTCGTACTCTCCGCAAGTTGAATCCTCTTCACTTAGATGGAACACTTGAAAAGGAGACGTTCGATTACATAATTTCAACGATGATATATCTCTGTCCTTGTTTCTTTGAAAGCAAAGAAGAGCAGATAGAAGAAATTCATCGCTTGGAGAGAACCTTGATAGAAGTAAGCTTACATGTAAGGATAATACATCCTAAAGCGCAAGCATTTTATGAAAGGGAGATGGCCAGCATCCGCAAAGCCAAAGAAGAATAGTAATGAGGTTCATCCAAGTGAAAGAGCCTTGGGCATAAAGCAAGACTATGATTAGTCTTGTTGCCCGAGGTTTTTGAGAAACTAAACTTTAAAACATACGACTATGCTACAACAGAAGAAAGTTAAGCTCAGCAATTATTATTCTGATGCATTGAAGGCATCCTATCATTTCAAGCAGAATAATTGGGATGAAGCCAGACAGTTCTTTCGTAAAAGCGGAGAGGCTTTTATGAAATATAGGCTTTACGATAGAGTAGATGAAATGAAAGTCTGCAATTATTTGGCTGGTTCCCATGAGTTGAATGGAAAAACTCGAAAGAAAAAATGGCAACCCAATTATTCTGAATTGTTGGATACTTTGAACAGTTCTGATTATATATCACAAGACGAATTACAGGCTCTTAAGGCAATAGCGGTAGATGGCAATCAAGGTATGCACGATTCCGATGTAGAAACAGATAGAATCGAAACTGAAGCGAGTATTAAGCTGGTGCATGCCTATTCCCGAAAGTTGACAGTCAGTTTTTATAAAAGTATTCATAAAGATATACCGTCAAAGTTAACTGATGCTTATGATGGAAGAGTAAATGCAGACGTTTTGGAGGAGCATTATGACTTTGGTGAAGTGCTTGAAGCTGCCGATAATTTCAATAATCGCAATCAATATATCCTTATCAGTCCACCGAATGATAAGAATACGTCTGTAGATCTCAAGTCTAGCCTTACTAGAATCCCTTGGTCCTTTATATTGGATTTTGATTCGAATACAAAAGGGCAGTATGGTCTTTTTACTGCTTTTGGGGCAGCTAAGGATAGTAGGGTAGTTCCTTTGGTGATAGACCAGTATGAAAGTCATATATCATTGCCGATCAGTACTAGTGGTGGACGTCTCAATTGGTTGTTTGCTAACGGACTGTCAGAAAGCGTCGGGACTTCATGCTCAGATTTCCGTTCCTGGAATAAGCGAAAATACGGCAAATTTATCAAAGAAGCACTTCGTCGTTTCATGACAGACTCCACAAACGAATATTATATCGTTTGTCTGAACGTAGGAGACCGTTATCTTAAGGATATCATACATTCTATAGTTGATATAGAGGAGGTTGAGGCAGATTTGGTACATTTTATCTTCATATCTACAGATGAAGACTATCTGGTAAACGTTTCAGAAGAAGCTCAGGAATATAGTTTTAATAGTGCATCGTTTAAGATGAGTGCCAATGAGTTCATTTTGGGTGTTGAAGAAACAATGTCCAGTGCAGCATCTGTCCCTTTATCCAGTGTCATCGTGCCTTCCAGAGTTTCTGGCAAGTTAGATTGTATCGATATCTCGTCTATTGTTTCCACTTTGAAAGATGGCGGATTAGACGTTGTTCATGCCAGTATCGGAGCAACGGCACCTAACGATTTGTCTCCTTCCGACACATTCTATAGAGGTGAAGACATTAGTTGGAATGATATATCAAAGGGCGTTGAAGCAACTCGTAAGATTCAGGATGCTCTTAAAAACAAGATCAAGGATCGTATACAGCTTCGCCAGTCTTCCAAATTCTTGCTTTATCATGATGCTGGTGCAGGTGGAACCACTTTGTCCAGGAGATTAGCTTATGATTTGAGAAAGGAGTATCCTGTAGTCCTTTTAAATAAGTATATAAAAGGTGTGACAGAAGAAAAACTTCATCTCTTTTATAATCGGGTAAAGACACCGGTTTTGGCAATAGTTGAAGCTTCTAAAGTAAATATTACAACGATAGATGCCTTGGTACGAAATTGCAATTCAAACAAGGCTAGGTTCTTATTTGTAATAGTCGAAAGGCATAACAAAAAAGTTGGATTATCCGACCAGCAGAACAACATACATTTGTCTGATACAATGGCAGATTCTGATGAGAAGAACCGGTTCGTAAATAAAGTCACTCACTATGCCAAGAACAAATCCGATATGGCGGAATGGGATAAGAAATCACCGAACCAGTGTGAGGTGATAGATTTTTCGTTGGCAATTTGTAATGATGATTTCAAACAGGAAAAAATTGAGAAATATGTAAGTTATTACAATAGTTTGTTATCACAACCTCTTAATGAATTTGTTCTTTATGTATCAATGATTTATCATTACTCTCAGAAAGAGGTGCCAGACCTTATTTTCCGAAATCTCTTTAAGAAGGATGGAGTAGTGATAGGCTTACAGAAATACCTTCGAAATCATCCTAGTGAAGAGAAGGCTCTTTATAAGATATTGAGCAATGTCGCTGATGAAGCCGGAAAACAGACTCTCTGGCGTCCTCGCTATGCCCGATTTGCCGATGCTGTTCTACAGTCTGTATGTAGTGTAGGAGGTTGGAAAGAGATGGTCTATGATAGTTCTATCAATCTGATTAAAAGTATTAAAAGTAATCAGCAGTATCTTGTAGACGATTCCCGTCAGATTCTTATTAGTGTCTTTCTGGAGCGAGGAAAAGAAGATCTTCTAGGAGTAGAAGAAGCCTGGTCCAAAGACAACAATAACCATTTCTCACAGTTATTGGAGGACCTTGGTTATAAAGAGATTGATCAGCGAAATGTGTTGTCAAGATTAGCTAACAGTTTTCCTAATGAACCTCATTTCTGGGGGCATTTGGCTCGTTTCTGTTATGAAAAGGCAAGCATACCTAAGCATTTTGATGAGGCAATGACATTCGTACAAAGAGCTTTTGATGCAAATGGTGAGAAAGATTTTAATCTTCAGCACATTGCAGGTATGTGTAAGCGTAGACTCTTGGAATATTATAAGCGTGAAAATGTAAAACTTGAATTTGAGGATATAAAAGATTTGACAGAAGAAGCGCGTGGCTATTTTAAGGAGAGCCGCCGTTTAAACTCTAAGAATATCTATGCATATATCTCTGAAATTCAGTTGATTGTTATCTTGATAGAATATGGAAAAAGATGGTCTCCGTATGATACTTACAGACGGTTCCTGTTCTCTCGTGAAAACGAATGGTATCAGGAGCAATATGTTTCTATGCTCGAACTGATCGATGAGACCAAGATACTTCTCTCACAGATGAAGACATTGGGTAATACGCAGAAGACACATAAGTCATTTGATTATCTGAACAGAAGTGAGTCTCAGAGCAAGAATTTCATAGATGATCTGCCAGGCATGTTGAATCATTTAAGTGCTGCCATCGAGAAAGCATTATATGAAGAGCGACCACGATTACGCCAGTTGTATGTTCGTTATCTCCTTTTGAGCAAGGTTAAGGGTGATCCGAAACGTCTTGGTGAATCTTGGGGACTTTTAACAGAGAAGGAACAGGATAAGGTAGAAAACTATTTAAATAGTAATATCCAGCAAGGTAATACCAATCTGTTCTCATTACGTTATTGGTTCCAGTTTGTTCGCAAATGCCGCAAGGATACGCCTGTTGATGAAATTATTTCCCGTCTCCAGACATTGGCACAAGCATCTGGTGAGCATCATCCTATAGTGCAGTTGGAAGCAAATTATAATATTCTTGTCCTAAAGGCATTTACAATTATTCATGATAAGGATTATTTTGATACAGACAAGATAAGGGAGATTCGGTATTTGGCATCTACTTGTCATCAGCAGTCCCTCAATGACAAATACATCTTTGATTTGTTAGTCAATGATCATGATATAAGCGGTATTGTGCCTTATAACGAGAATACCGATTTTTCTAACTGTATACGATTGCATGGAACCATATCCAGCATTCGCAGTACGACACAGGGAGAAATCAAGTTAGATTGCGGATTAACTGCGTTTTTTGCCCCTTCTAAGGGTAATTTCGTGGAAGGCAGGGATGAGACCAAAGAAGTAACTTTTGTGATTGGTTTCCGTCATGATGGTCTTTTTGCATTGGAAGTTAAAGCTGTTGACGATTCTGATGATGTAAAAACTTCGGATGTATCCGAAGAATTGAAAGAGGAGAATGCGATAGAAAACATTGATAGTCTTTCAGTTGAAACTTCATCAGCTTCAGGTGAAAGAGATGATGTTTACGAAATTCCTTCAGGAAATCAGCAGAAGTTCAAAATTTTAGGAAAGATAGAATTATAGAAAAATGCTGATAATTTTTCTTAATTTTTGCTCTGAAATTCACGAATTTCCGACCGGAAAATAATTCCTGGAGAATATCTGAAATATGGTAAAAATTTATAAATACCAGTAAATCAGTATGTTATCTAAGTTTGTGGATTTCGTCAAAAAACAGAATTCTGCAGTTGTACAACTAAAACCCTTATAGTTGTACAACCATAACTCCAGAGTTGTACAACCATAGCCTATATAGTCGTACAACCGTAGCCTTACGGTCGTACAACTATAGGTCATTCGTTCTGCAGGGAGCATATAATACGATATAAAACTGATATTTTTGCCTCCTTGCAGCCATCTAGATTGAAAATCTCAAATTTGCGATAGTTTAGAAATAATATTTGATAAATGCGATAGAAATTAACGATGGGACTCAAAATTGGCTTATAGCCCCTAAAGTACCTCATAAAAAATGATGATATGAATATATATGACATGACGAATCGCACCAAGACATATCTTGCAGGAGATTGGACTGGTGACAAGGATTTGATAGATAAGTTGCACGAATGGAATGATAGCGAAGGGCTAGCATTGAATTTTACTGATGTTCACAGTTTAACTTCATCTAGTGATGCAACCCTGAATTGCAATATCAAAAAGTCTTTAAGACAAAGAATGAATATTTCTAAAACATTTGTATTGATTGTCGGTAAAGACACAAAAAATCTGCGAAGTGGCTCATGTGCGCTTTGTGCACATTACAACAAAGGTTTATGGGGTATTGCTCCATATTGTACAGTATCGCAATGTAATCATATAGATTATCGTAGTTTTATTGATTATGAATGCGATATGGCTTTGAAGGATTATCAAAATGGTAAACTAAAGAACATTGTCGTGATTTACAATGGATTGTCAAAGGTAGACAAAAGTCGTTGCCCTGATTCTTTACGAAATGTTGGAACCCATATTCCTTCTGATTGTTTGGAAAATGGAGTACATTATTGGGATTACCAGACAATAAATAATGCCATTTGCAAATGACAAACTATTAAAGACCAAATAGAAAAGTAAAATGAAACTTTTTGTTGTTTTATTTGGTTCCTCAAAATTTTATTCGTCTATGATGTTTCTGAGCTGGATAATTTTTCTTTCCTAAGATATGATGATTTTTTACATTTAAGATGTATGACGCAAACATTATAGAAGTTTGCCGTAATTTCAAATTGCTAATATATGCTTAAAATGAAGAATTTCTTTTCAAGGTTTTGGCTTGATAGAGCTTTTATTACAAGAAGTTCCTGCAAGTGGGTTGGATGCATCTATACCATCTGTGGTTTTCTATCTGTGTGGTTCTCTTTTAGTGATTATTTGCCAAAAGATTGGACTTTTGGGTATAAGCTTCTCTTGTCCATTGGTGTATTGTTGGGGATTTCAATGATTTGCTGTATTGTTGTGACATGGTTTACTTTATCCCAAACTAAGAAGGTTGTGTTAACATCAAATTCAGGTTATAAAGTCTATGTGCAATATGGAGATATGTATTCCTCTTCTATTGTTAGTGCCAATTATGAAGCAAGAAGAAATATAGTCGTTTCAGTCAACAGGTGTTTTGACACGATAGTCGACAATGACCTTGTTTCTGATAAAACTCAACATGGGAGGGTCATGAATGAGATGTATGCAAAAGGACTATATACACCCGACACGTTGAATGAGAAAATTCAAGAGAAACTTCGTGGTGAACATTATGTTGATTTGACGCGGACAAATAAATCCAAAGGAAACACTTTTCGATATGATGTGGGAACTATAGCAGAGATACAAGGAGACAATCGTATTATATATTTCTTTTTAGGACTAACCAAGTTTGATTCGCATTTTATGGCAAGTACGTCCAAGGATGAATTTGTCCTTGCAATTCAAAAACTAATAGATTATTGCAACACTCGTTCACAAGGTTATCCTATAATCATGCCATTGATTGGTTCAAATTTAGCAAGAACTGATATTTCTCAAAAAGATATTCTGAAATATCTAATTCAAGCTTTTAAAATCAATCGTGAAAAAATCTCCGCAGATATTCATATCGTGATTTGGAAAGGAGATAAAGATAAAATATCAATTCATAATTTATAAAACTATGGCTAACAGAACAGGAAATTATTGCGCATTTTATGTAGCAGAGCCTTTTAATCAAAATAATTTAGGTGCAAATGCTGCAAAGGATTTTTGTTATTACAATTTATTGAAAGCATGGAAGGCGGCAGACTTGTCTTTCCCATTTGTTGACTCTCATAACAAAACATATTCCGTTCGCGACGGAAGTGATTGGGAGCAAACGTTAAAGCCAAGACTTCATGAGAGATTAAACGCTTCTGCAAATGTTGTTTTGTTTTTGAGTTCAGAAACGAAATATAGTAGAGCCTTGCGAGAGGAAATAGACTATGCAATCAACACCAAAGGCTTGCCAATAATAGTTGTATATCCAGAACTCACCACAAAGGCAGAAATTCATACTCCATCTGGTTTTACTACAAAAGTAAAAAACTTATGGGATAAGTTACCTGTTTTCAGAGACAATAAGTATAAGGTACCTGTACTTCATATACCCTATAATAAGGTTCTGATTAGAAAAGCACTTGATAATTCCGATTTTAGAGTTGCAACAAAGACAACTGCGGATGATTACTTTTATAAATAAAGAGACAACAGATGATTTTTAAGAAACAGAATGTTTTTTATAAAAACTAGCTATGTCTCAAATATCATACAACAACAAGCGAATCGTAAAGAACGCTTGCTTCTCTACTTTCATGATAAAGGCTGATATACGCAGTAGATTTCCCGAACCTTATGCAAGTATTTATTGCCAATAATTTGATGATTTCAAAAATGTTGCAGATTTCTTGGAATTTGCAGCAAAGTAGATGAGGAGACAATAATTTGACATTGGCTTTAAATTCCAAGGAAGAAGAGGTTGATAAGGATGATAAAGAGTCTTTGGCTTGGGGTAGAGCTTTACAGTTACCTTTGAGGCAATTTAAAGCATACGATGATTATGTCCATGAACGAACACCTTATGCTACACATCAGGGAGTGAAAGGATTAGAATTTCCAAGAGTACTAGTCCTCATTGATGAGGAAGCTGCAAAAGGAAACATGTTCAGTTATGAGAAACTTTTCAATGTTGCTCCTTTGTCTCAAACAGATATAAAAAATAAAGAAATGGGTAAGGAAAATTCAATAGATCGTACGAGTCGCCTATTTTACGTAACCTGTACACGTGCTAAAGAGTCTTTAGCAATATTAATGTATACAAGTAATATTGAAAGAGCAAAACAGACCGCTATTCAATATGGTTGGTTTGAGGAAAGAGAAATAGATATATTATAAATATGTTACGCTTAGGTTTATTTTGTATTTATCTATGTCTGATTGTGGGACTAGTGTTTTTAGAAACAGTCCAGCTGCCATTTTCTATTAGGCAAGGTTTCCAATGGAATGGTCTGAGTAGTATTTTTGGAGTAAATAATATAGTTCCGTTTTTATGTTTGGTGATTTCTGGTTGTGCTTTGTATACGATAAGAGTATTGAAGTATAAGAAGAACAATAGAGCAAATTGTAAGCCAAAGCATATTGAGAATATTGCTCCATGGGATTATGATTATGTGCCAACATTTGTCACATTGTTAGCTATCGTTTCTTTCAACTATGAAGGAATAAGGGGATTATTCTTGTTTATAGGTATAATGCTCATAATCTTTGCGATTTTTGCAAATACTTCAATGTTTTATTCGAGTCCACTCTACAGAATTCTTGGATTAAAGATATACCAAGTAGATGATTCTCTATTAGGAGGTCACTGTATATTGATGTCTTTTGATAATTTGAGTGATAAAGAGGCATTATTCTGCAGAAAAATATATGAAAATGTTTATTATGTAACTAAATCTTAAGTGATTATGGAAAGGCAAGAATTAATAGATGCTTTACAAAATGTAAATCAAGCAGAAGTTGGAGTGTTTGTCTATTTTGTGATGAAAAATGGAGCTATCGAAATGGCAAACATCAATGAGGAGGCTATTTCTGGTATAAAAAATCAGCTACTTGGAAAGATAAATTCTATAGTAGCAGATTTGAATGACGAGACATTTTCATTTTTGAAGTTAAGTACTGCTGATGAAAGAGAAAATGCTATTTTTGAGTATGACCTTCCTTCGGACAATTATCCTTCTTCGTTTAGGCATATGCTAACGGTAAAGGAGTATGATGATAATCTGGATTATTGGGAAGATTTAACTTTTGATCGTCATGATAGTGTCAAAGACATATATGCTGTTATCTATAGTATTGGTATTGATAATTATAATATTGTAACGTATAGGAAATGTTATAGAATTGAGACTTTTGAATTGAATAGTGGCGGTTTCTTAATGTTTCATAATGATAACCAAATGGGATTGGTAGACTCTCCTTTAGTTAAACTAGTCGGAAATTTTGATTTTTTCCTTATCGATAATACCTTTATCATCAATAATTTGAAGGTCTTGGAACAATATGACGATGTTAAAATCGTGATACAAAACCAAGCTAATCAGTATATGAATAATCTTGATGATGTTGATTTCATAGATGATATTAATGTTTTCCAAGATAGAATTGCTAATGACGTGTCGTTTGCTCGTAAAATAATAAAGATAGCCAGTGCATCTGAGGTTATTTCAAAATACAAAAGTGGAAATATAACAAAACAGGGACTATTTAATTTTATTCAATCTCGTCCAACACTTGCAGAATCTTTGAAAATCAATGAAGGTGTAATTGATTTGAAAACAAAAAAGGCTCAGAATGCATTCTTGAGATTGATGGATGATTCCTATTTGCATTCTTTGTTAACGGACATAGATTATATGTCAAATTCCAAAGATCGAGAGAATTAATTAGATTGTAAGTATTCTTTTAGAATAGTATGTGATGGAATGAAACCACAAACTAAAACATTACGTGTTGAATGGAATGGAAAGTGGCGTTCTAGAAAAAGTGATTTGGTAAGCGTTTTAGGTTATGAATGGACCGATAATGAATGATTCCCAATTTTTAATGTTGAGATACTTCATATAGAATTAAAGACTAAGATGAGCTTTGTGCTTTACAATGATTAAGGCGGTCCCATCCCGCACAACCTGGCGAAGACCTTTGATGGTCCGCCAACCTTATAGCGTAGCGGTCCCGAGCACCGAGTAGGGCGGTTTCCCTCTTCTTCCCTGAGGGGAGAAGACCGAGATGAGAGGTGGAGCCTTCTTTAATGGTAAAGAAGGACGGGATGATTTTAGAAAACATGTTATTGATCAATAAATAATAATTATATGAAAGGAATCGTATTAGCAGGTGGAAGCGGAACACGATTGTACCCCATCACAAAAGGAATCAGCAAGCAGCTGATACCAATCTTTGACAAGCCGATGATATATTACCCAATATCAGTATTGATGTTGGCAGGTATCCGTGAGATACTCATTATTTCAACACCATTTGATTTGCCAGGCTTCAAGCGCCTCTTAGGCGATGGAAGCCAGTTCGGAGTCAAGTTCGAGTATGCAGAGCAGCCATCACCAGATGGCTTAGCCCAAGCTTTCATTATCGGAGAGAAATTCATTGGTAATGATTCCGCTTGCCTCGTATTAGGCGATAATATCTTCTATGGTGCAGGATTAAATCAGATGCTGCATCAAGCAGTTGTAGATGCTGAACAGAATAACAAGGCTACCGTCTTCGGTTATCGTGTCAGCGATCCTGAGCGATATGGAGTCGCAGAGTTTGATGAGCAAGGCAATTGCCTGAGTATCGAAGAGAAGCCTGAGCATCCAAAGAGCAATTATGCTGTAGTGGGCTTATACTTCTATCCTAACAAGGTGATAGATGTAGCTAAGCATATCAAGCCATCCGCTCGTGGTGAGTTGGAAATCACCACCGTTAATCAGGAGTTCCTGAAGGATAAGGAGTTGAAGGTACAGACCATGGCAAGAGGATTTGCCTGGCTTGATACCGGAACCCATGATTCCCTTTCTGAGGCATCTACCTTTATCGAAGTCCTGGAGAAGCGCCAGGGCTTGAAGGTGGCTTGTTTGGAAGGTATCGCATACCGTCAAGGTTGGATTACCGCAGAACAGTTGAGAGAGAATGCTCAGCCTATGCTGAAGAATGACTATGGCAAGTATCTCCTTTCAATACTTGAAGAGAAAGAACAAACATTAAAAAAGAATTTAGAATATTAGAAAACAATGAATATAATCAAAACTGATATAGAAGGCGTACTCATTATAGAGCCACGCCTCTTCCGTGATGCTCGTGGCTACTTCTTCGAGAGCTTCAGCGAGCGAGAGTTTGAAGAAAAGGTTGCCCCAATCCTGGGACATAGTGTTCACTTCTGCCAAGATAACGAGTCTATGAGCAGCTATGGCGTGATGCGAGGCTTGCACTTCCAGCGTCCACCTTATACTCAGAGCAAGCTGGTACGCTGTGTTAAGGGCAGAGTCCTCGATGTAGCAGTAGATATCCGCAAAGGATCACCAACCTATGGCAAGCATGTAGCTGTAGAACTGACAGAAGACAATCATCGCCAGTTCTTCATTCCAAAGGGCTTCGCTCATGGTTTCGCTGTTCTCTCAGAAACGGCAGTCTTCCAGTACAAATGCGATGAGTTCTATCATCCAGAGGCTGATGGCGGCATCAGTATCCTTGATGACACTCTCGGTATCGATTGGAAAATCCCAACAGAACATGCCAATCTCTCAGAGAAAGATACGAAGCATGCGATGTTGAAGAATTTCGATACTCCGTTCGACATTAGTGTAGATTTGTATATATAATTTTCATAGAAATTATGGTTGTCCCAAAAGAAGAAATTAAATTCGTATTTAACGAACCTGTAATGCAGCCTGGCGACATTTTGCTAATGAATACTTATGAGAGTCAGCGAAGATTGATGCCTGGATGCCAATATGACCATGTGGCTATTTATTTAGGTGATGCATTTTTGATGGAGGCCGATGGAACAGGCGTTGTAATGAACCATATATACTCATATGCTTTTCGAGAAGAAATGCATGGATGCATTTTACGTCTGAAGAAATCTTCACCAAGAATTATAGATGATTCGTTGTTTTGGATACGTAGCCGTATGGCGATGGAGTTTGGTACTCAACAAGCGAGGATGGTAAATGCTCTTAAAAATTCCGATAAAAAAGATCAAAGTAACAGAACTTTTTGTTCACGGCTTGTTGCGCAAGCATACCATCAAGGAGGTATCGATATAGTAGCAAATCCTGACTATTGTTCGCCTGATGACTTCTTGTTGGCAGATTGCTTAGAGAAGATTGAGCCTTCTCTACAACCTTTCATAGAAGAAATGACAATGACTGTGATGAATGGTCAGTACGAAAGGAATAATTCGGAATGGAATATATGCTTGGCTGAAATGTTCCAAGAATTCAGCAAATTCTATGGAGATGATATCCAAACTATGGATCAATTTCTAGTATCTGCAGTTCACCATACTGACAAAGATACCGCTGCTATAGAGTTGTTGAATAAACAGAAATGGATGACGGCACCAAAAGAACAAACAAAAGCCATCTGGCCTTGGTTTAATAATAACGAAGAGTTTTTCAAACATTTCCCTACAACTCAAGATGTCCTTTTCTTTTTGGATAATCAATTTTTGCATTACGACAAGACTTATCTCCCAATATTTCGAGAGAATGCTATGAATGTATGGATTTTTGCAAAACTCAGAAAAGACTCTCGGGTTGTTCTAATTATTGCGCAGCACATGAAAGATATTTTAGAAGAAGCTATCGCAGTAAGAAAACGGCTTGAAAAATTATATATAGATACTTTTAGTAAAGACGAAGACGGATTTCTTGAATTTTGCAAGAAATATGGTCATTATGCCCAATATGAATATAAGGAAGGAGTGATTGATATATCTCGAACCTTTCGTGCTTTATTAGAATATGGTCCAGCAAATATCGGAGATTATCTTAAAGAATAGAATGCAATCACAATATATATATGTCAGCTCAATCATCAGATAATAACAAGCGAATAGCGAAAAATACCTTGCTTCTTTACTTCCGAATGCTTTTTATGATGGTGGTCTCGTTGTATACGAGCCGTGTCATTTTGAATGCTTTGGGAGTAGAAGACTTCGGAATATATAATGTGGTAGGTGGAGTCGTGGCGATGTTCTCTGTCATATCAGGATCGTTGTCCGCAGCCATTAGTCGATTCATCACATACGAGTTAGGAAAGGGAGACCAAAGCAAACTCAATAAGATTTTCTCAGCCTCGGTGACAATACAACTTTTGCTGTCATTGATTATCGTGGTGTTGATAGAATCGGTGGGCGTATGGTTCCTGAATTCCAAGATGACGATACCAGCAGAGAGAATGGTGGCAGCTAACTGGGTGTTGCAGCTGTCTATTGTTACTTTTGTCATCAATCTGATAAGCGTTCCCTATAATGCGGCGATTATTGCGCATGAGAAAATGTCTGCATTTGCCTATATCAGTATTTTGGAAGCACTCGGCAAGTTGGCGATAGCTTTCTTGATTATGGTCTCACCAATTGATAGATTGATCTTCTATGCTATATTAATGTGCGTGGTTGCAATGATAGTACGTTTCACTTATGGTCATTATTGCAAAAAGCATTTTATGGAATGTGTATATCATTTCCATTGGGATATGGAACTGCTGAAAGAGATGTTTGGATTTGCAGGATGGTCATTTGTTGGTTGCAGCGCACAAGTACTATTGACGCAAGGTGTAAATGTGATAACAAACCTATTCTTTGGTGTAACTTCTAATGCTGCCAGAGGCGTAGCAACACAAGTGGATGGGGCTGTGAGACAATTGGTGAATAATTTTATACTAGCACTTAACCCTCAAATAACTAAGACTTATGCGGCAGGAGAACATGATTATACCTTAAGGCTGGTATATCAGGGGGCAAAATATTCCTTTTTCCTCACTTTATTTGTTGCCATACCATTTTTGTTGGAAGTAGATTATGTGTTGAAAATCTGGCTCGGAGTATATCCGCAAGAGGCTCCTCTCTTTGTAAGATGGACAATAGCTATTATCTTGGCAGATGTCCTTTCTCTTCCGATAATAACAGCCAATGCGGCATCTGGAAAGATTAAAAAGTATCAGTTGGTAGTGGGAGGGTATAACATGACAATATTTCCTATTGTGTATGTTTGCTTCAAGTTTGGATTACCAGCATATACTGCTTATGTAGTACAATTCATAGTTTTCTTTACTAACCTATTTGTTAGGATAAGATTGATGAGAGGAATCTTGAATATAACTATCATGGATTATATACAGTATGTGTTTATTAGAATCATTCCAGTGTTTGTTATAGCATTGTTTGTACCCCTGATTTTGTATTATAATGTGGATGAAGGGTTGCTCAGATTAGTACTTATATGCTTAGTAACTATCGTAGAACTGCCAATATTGGTATTTGTGATAGGATTGAATCAATCTGAACGAGTCGTAATCTTGTCGTTTGTAAGGAATAAAATATTAAAGAAAAAACAATAAAATGCCAAATTTACCGAATTTTGACAATTGTACAGCTTGTGGCGTATGTATTGACACTTGTAAGCATGGAGCTATATCCTTTAAAGAGGATAAAAATGGTTTCTATAATATCGTAATAGATGCTGATATGTGTGTCGATTGTAAGTTGTGTGAGAAAAAATGCCATATACTCAATCAAAATCAATTGTGTCGGCACGAAATGAGTGCTGTAACTCCGTTGGCTGGTTGGTCTATTGATGACGAACTCATAAGGCGAAGTGCGACAGGGGCTATATTTGCTCAAATTGCTTTCGATATGCTTACCGAGGGAAACACTTATGTCTATGGTGCTTCACTTCAAGCAGACAGTTCCGTGAGACATATAGAGATTTCTTCTGTCGATGAGCTATATAAGTTGCAGAACTCAAAGTATCAACAGAGTATCACCGTAGGCATCTTCAAACAGGTGAGAAACAGACTGAAAGAAGGCTTTCGAGTCTTGTTCTCGGGAGTTCCTTGCCAAATAGGAGCTTTGTACTCATTTTTGGGCTACCAAACGAAGCTTGCAGATAATCTTTTTACTATAGAGGTGATTTGTCATGGTGTTCCAACTAATGCCTTGCATCGTTTGGGTATTAAGTACAACAAGGCGAAGAGAGTTATCGCTTATCGGACGAAAGAACATTCTGGCTGGATATACGGAAGCAATAATCGAGTGGTCTATGAAATGGAGGACGGAAGCAGAAAATACATGGATTGTAATGCTAAAGACTTTCTGTTTAGATCTTATCTCTCGTTCTCGTTCTCGTTCTCTAGAAAAAATTGTTATTCTTGCAAATATTCTACGTTAAAAAGAGTTAGTGATTTGACGATTGGTGATTTCTGGGGATTTGAGAAGTCTGATGACTTCAATAAACTGGGAAATTACATGGGAACATCGGTAATAATACCTAATTCATCCAAAGGACAGTGGATGGTAAAGCAAAGCCATAAGTTGCATCTCTTAGGGGCAAAGTGGGAAGACATCTTACCATTGAATCAAAACCTATATATGCCAACAAATCGCTATGCTTATACAGGATACGACAAAGTGTCCATTTTGTTAAAAATTCCAGAGCCATTTCGCAAGATGATCTTTATGAATGGTTCGACGAACAAGTATATAGAAAAACTATATAACATGGTTACGAATAGGCTTTTTAAGAAAAAGCAAAGAAAGGCTTACTCTGAAATAGAAGAGCAAGTAAGAAAAGCATTGGTTTACTTGAATACAAAAAAATAATGCACAATGAAAATTAAGTTAGTTACTTTTGCGCCTCATCCAAACTTTGGAACATGTTTGCAGAGCTATGCGCTAAATTATGTTTTGAAGAACATGGGGCATGATGTAGAATTTATATACAACAGAAGAGAAGTTCCGCCTTTGACATGGAGACAGTATGTGATTTTGATAATTAAGAAAGTAGTACGTAGGCTCTTGCCAAATTCTGTGGCTAAAAGACTGAAACAGAGTTTGTGTCATTATACAGATGGCACTTCTTCTCAAAACATAACACCGGCAATATTGGAACTACCCAACCATCCGATATTAAAATGTCTTAGCAAGTTGTCAGGTTATAAATTCTTCGCCAAGAAATGGTATTATGGCAATTTACAGAAAAGTAAAGTTTATAAGTTTACGTTCTTGGATGGCAATTTCAAAATGCGGCGCCTCTATACACCAAAGGATTATCAAGATGTAGTCAAGGATGCCGATATGTTTATCACGGGTAGCGACCAAATTTGGAATCCATTCTGCGGTGGTTATAATCCTATGATGTTCTTGGAGTTTGTCAATGATGGAACCAAGTGCATCGCTTATTCGTCAAGCATATCTCAGCCAAGTCTTTATCCTTTGGTGGAGCAAAGAATGAAGAAAGCTCTTTCTAAGTTCAAGCATATTGCTGTTAGAGAGCAGCGTTCTGTGGAACTCTTGAATAATTTACTTGGTAGAAATGATGTCAGACTTGTTGTAGACCCTACATATTTGTTGTCAGCTAACGAGTGGGAGCAGTTTAGTAATCATGCAAAGCTTGAGTTTGAACTTCCTGATAAGTATATCTTCTGTTATTTTGTTGGTGATAAACGTGTCGATGCTTATGATAGAATGGTAAGTGAGGTAAAGAAATTTACAGGTATAAAGAATGTTATTGCATTGGAATGTTATAATCGCAAACTAACTTTTGGAGATGGATTCACCTATCAAAATGCAGGTCCATACGAGTGGGTTTATTTGTTGAAGCATGCATCTTATATCTGTATGGATTCTTTTCATGCTACAGTGTTTGCTCTGAAATTCCAAAAAGAATTCGTACATACAATGAAGAACTCTGATACCGAATCTGGTTCTCAAAACACTCGTATGTATGATATTTTGTCTCGTTATGGTATTCTTTATAAGAACTACAATGATAATGGGGGAAAGAAATGGCAGAAGACTATAGATTATCAGAAGTTGACACCTATTATAGAAAAAGAAATTAAGGAATCTATGGATTTCTTGAAATATGAAGTTGAAAATTAAAAACGATTCATCATGTCTAAAAAATACGATTACTTAATAGTAGGCTCTGGTCTCTTTGGAGCCACTTTCGCCCATCTTGCTCATAAGCAGGGCAAGAAGTGCTTGATGATAGATAAGCGATCTCACTTAGGTGGCAACATCTATTGTGAGAACATCGAGGGCATCAACGTGCATAAGTATGGCGCACATATCTTCCATACCTCCAACAAGAAGGTGTGGGACTTTGTGAACTCTATCGTTGAGTTTAACCGCTATACCAATTCGCCGGTGGCTAACTATAAAGGCAAACTTTATAATTTGCCTTTCAATATGAATACCTTCTATCAGATGTGGGGTGTTACCACTCCTGAAGAGGCGCAAGCTAAGATAGATGAGCAGAAAGCAGAGGCTGTGGCTCGTATGAAAGCTGATGGTGTAACAGAACCTCGTAATCTGGAGGAACAGGCTCAGGTATTGATAGGGCAGGATATTTATGAAAAGCTTATCAAGGGGTATACTGAGAAGCAATGGGGTAGAAAGTGTACAGAACTTCCTGCCTTCATTATCAAACGTCTGCCTGTTCGTCTTATCTTCGATAATAACTACTTCAATGATAAGTACCAGGGAATCCCTGTTGGTGGATACAACAAACTCATTGATGGCTTACTTGAAGGAGTAGAGACAAAAACAAATGTAGATTTCTTCGAGAATCGCTCCTATTGGGAAGGTATAGCCGACAAAATAGTGTTCACAGGTAAGATAGATGAATTCTATAATTACCAGTTTGGTAAGCTCAACTATCGTACTGTACGATTTGAGACTGAGGTTATAGATAAGCCAAATTATCAAGGCAATGCGGTTGTTAACTATACCGAGCGTGAGATACCTTACACTCGTGTTATTGAACACAAGCACTTCGAAATGTTTGGTCAGGAAGTATACGATACCCCAAAGACCGTCATCTCGAAGGAGTATTCAACAGAGTGGAAGGATGGTATGGAACCATACTATCCAGTAAACGATAAACAGAACTCTGAACTATATGCCAAGTATAAGAAACTGGCAGACAAGGAAGAGAACGTTATCTTCGGTGGTAGATTGGCAGAATACAAGTATTATGATATGGCTCCAATTATTGAGAAGGTGATGGAGAGGTTCTGATACCGCAAATTTCTTCTCTCATCGTTTCGAGGAAACCTATTCCCATATTAGAATGCGGAATCAGGAGGATAGCATCGAGTGGATAGGCCGTACAATAACCTCAATAACGCCATCTCTGGGATAGACTATAATTCCCCAATTATGTTCATAGATATAGCGAAGAGAAGGGGGAAAAGGTTGTGAGAGTGGTAAATTGGAAAAATATATTAGAAACACAGCAGGCTGATTGCCCTCAGCTTATTTTATAAGCTACTTTTCAGCTGTTGGCATGAAGCCTGCTGATTTAAAAAATAACCGATATGGAAAAGATATTAACAATAGTAATTCCTACGTACAATATGCAAGATTATCTTCGTAGATGTCTTGATTCATTGATAGTACCAAAGGAACAAATGAAGCACTTAGAAGTGCTTGTCGTGAATGATGGCAGTAAGGATAATTCTTCTGCCATAGCACATGAGTATCAAAATAAATATCCTGATACTTTCAGAGTGATAGATAAGGAGAATGGTAACTATGGCTCCTGTGTGAATCGTGGATTGAAGGAGACGACTGGTAAGTATTTTAGAATTCTTGATGCTGATGATTGGTTTGATTCAAATGTTTTGAACAAGTTTCTTGTTTATTTACAAACTATAGATGTTGACGTAGTTTATACATCGTTTGCAACTGTACGATATGATGGTAGCACTAAGGAGGATGTTGAGGTAACCAGTCAAAAACAATTTGAGACTGAGATAATTGTTGATTTAACAGTAAATACACTTCAGAATGAGTTTTTTCATATGCATTCTTTAACTTATAAGACATCTTTGTTAAAGAATATATGTTTTAAGCAAGAAGAAAAAATATGTTATACAGATACTGAATATGTTTTTTATCCTTTGTGCCATGCTAAAACTTTGATTTGTTTAGATGACGTTTTATATCAATATTATGTGGGACGAGAAGGACAATCTATGTCAGTAACAAGTATGGCTAAAAACTTTGAACATTTTAACATAGTGTTAAATAATTTGTTGAATTATAATTTAACCTATTGTAATCCAACTAGCTTAAGTCTCTCATCTTATTATTTTGTTGTATTGCTGAGATACATGTTGGATATTCATTTGTTTACAGCTATAGGCAATAAAGAACAAGAGCAAGTATTAAAAAAACTAGTTGAAATTATACTCGCAAGAAACTCTGGTTATAAGAAAAAAATAAATAATATTCAAAGAAGTGGCTGTCATTATGTATCATGGTGGTTAAACAAAACTTGGTTTAATAAAATTAAACTTGGTTTGTTCTTAAAGATAAAAAAAACTATTCAAAAATAACTCCGAATGCCTAAAGTTAGTATTGTAATTCTTGTATATAATGTTGAAAAATATATAGAGAAATGTGCAAGAAGTTTGTTCCTGCAAACCTTGGATGATATTGAATATATTTTTGTAAATGATTGTACACCTGACAATTCAATGGATGTAATACTTGAAGTTCTTAAAGACTTTCCTTATCGTAAGAGTCAGGTAAAAATTGTGAACATAGAGATTAATTCAGGGCAAGCTGCAGCCCGTAAAAGAGGTGTTTCTGAGTCAACAGGAGAGTTTATCATATTTTGTGATGGTGATGATTGGGTTGATAAAAATATGTATCAACGTTTGTATGATTGTGCAATTCAACATAATTATGACTTTGTTAGATGCTTATTTAGTAGAGTTTCTGAAGGTCATCAGAAATTATGTAAGTTAATACCGCCAGAATCTTATGCAAATAAGAAACAATTATTGTCATATCTAATTCGATCTTCAGACTTTTCTTCAACTTGTGATAAACTTGTTCGACGAAATGTTGTGTTCTCTCAAGAATTTGTTTATCCAAAAGACAATATGTGCGAAGACTTGGTATATGTATTACAATATGTTTTGAATGCTAAGTCTATTGGTTATATAAATGAATCGTTCTATTATTATCGCCAGAACGAGTCGTCTATTAGCCATGTGCTAGAAACTGAACATATATGTCGTAAAGCTCTTCAAATTTCTAATAATGTTGAATTGCTGCAGACAATTTTAGCTAAAGCAAATTTAAAGGCTAACTTTGTTGGTGAAATCGTAGCTGCAAAGTATATGGCTAAGGATTCTTTTAGACCAATTATTGAAAGAAATGGTATATATGAGAAATGGAAAAGTTGTTTCTCTGAGATCAATTCTAAGATTCTCTTCAACAAATATCTATCTGTCAAACAAAAGTTAAACTTTCTCTTATGTTTGTTGGGCTTGTATCCATTTGTTAAAAGATTATATAGAAGATAGTTATGGAAAGATACATTTATTTATTATTATTGTTTGGGTGGGAATTACTTTTGTTATATTATGCTTGGCATAAATTTAATAAAGTATTCTTTTCGCCGTCTTTTTATACATTGTCAGTTTTTGCGGTATCCACATCCCTTTGTATATATTGTGTGAATTTTTGGCAGATTCATTTCTATCCTGTTACATTTTTTATTATTGGTTTAGGGCTTTTGAGCATGGTAATTGCTGAGTCTTGTTTTTATAGGGAAAAAAAAATTGTAGGTAAAGGTAAAAAATATCTGATAAAATTACCATCAATGGTTAAGATTGGATTATCGTTATGTTGTGTTCTTTCTACTTTTCTGTATTATAGAGAAATACAAAAAATAGGATTAGCCCATGCTATGGGGATGAATGAAGCTATTGCTAATGTTAAAGAAGATTGGGAACTTTATGAAAGCCAGTTTAATCCATTTGTAAGGCAAGGATATAAGATGGTAATGGGAATAGCCTATTGCTTTACTTTTATATTTGTCAATAACTTTAATGTATGCAGGCAGAAATTGTCTGATACCTTTTGGTATATATTACCATTGTTTTGTGGAGTCGTTATAAATTTGATTTCTGGATCAAGAGGTGATATGATAAGAATGTTACTTCTTTTTTTATTTACTTATTATATCTGCAAATGGCAAGCTACTAATTGGAGAATTCAACCATCTAAGCAAATTATTAAGGTAGCCTTTCCTGCTATAGCTTTAGTTTTAAGTATATTTTTTATGGCTCGGCTTTTTGTAAAAGTAGATGTTGAGAATCAGAAGAATATTGGAGGACCAGTTGAGTATTTGGCCTATTATATAGGAAGTCCTATTCAGGTTTTTAATATTCATGCAGAGCAATTGCAACGGCATAGTGATGCAAATGCGTATTCTTCTTTTGGAGTTGCTAGTTTTGGTGGTGTCTATTCGCTTCTACAAAATTTAAATATTATAGAAAAAAAAGACATAAAGTCTCATAAAATTGGAGTCGGTTTTGAAGAATTAGGTGGTGCCTCAAATGCTGCAGGTAATGTTGATACTATATTTTCTTGTCCGTATGTAGATTTTGGTTTAATAGGAATGTGTATTTACATCTACATTATATATGCAGTGCTTTCCTATTTTTTTTATCGTAATATTTTATATGAAAGTTTATCTATAAAATATATAAAGTTTTTTATTATATTCTCATTTTTCTTTTATGAGGTAGAAATGTCTTTTTATAGTGATGTAATCAATATCATAATTAGTCAGACTGGTATTTTACAGTTCTTTTGTTTATTGATATTAATGCATTATATTATTCGTTCAAAATATTTGGTGCGTGTAGGATAAAAAATAAATTCTTTAAGTTAAAAATGACGTAAAGATGAAAAAAATTACAGTTGTTATGTCTGCCTATAATGGTAGTAAATATATAGAAGCACAATTAGATTCCATCTTCCAACAGGTGGGTGTGAAAGTACAGTGTTATGTTCGTGATGATGGATCAACCGATGATACATTGCAAGTATTAAAAAAATATGCATCAACTTCGGGAGAGTTAATCATATGTGAAGGAGAAAATGTAGGTTGGGAGCGTAGTTTTTTATTGGCGCTCAAAGATGCACCGCAAGCTGATTATTATGCTTTTGCTGACCAAGATGATATATGGTTTGAGGATAAATTGATTTCCGGAATAAAAATGCTAGAGAAAGAAGGCTCTAAAAATAAACCTTGTATGTATCATTGTAATAAGGTTTCAGTTACGGAAGATTTGAAACCATTGGCTCATCAGGTTAGAAGAACGCCAAGACCGTTAAATCGACAGAATGCAATGATTCAGGAATATGCACAGGGGTGTTCTATAATCATGAACGAGTATGCAAGACAACTTGTTACTAAATATATTCCTTTAGAGAAAATAGCTCATGATTTTTGGTGTGGCTTATTGTGTTATCTTTTTGGCGAAGTAATTTACGATAATATACCTCATTTTTATCATATATCTCATGGTAACAATGCTTCTGGTGAAGGGCATATGATTGGTAGTTGGAAGGGACGTCTGAAAAAGTTTTTTGCAGAGGGTACTGTTTATTATACACCATTTTTGGATTTAGAGAAAGGGTATGCTGATATGTTATCTAAAACTGACAAGGAATTTATCTTAAAGTTGAAGTATTATAAAAAATCCTTTAAAGCCAAATTGAGTTTACTTTTTTCTTTTCAATTTGTTCGTGATTCAATATTGGGAACTTGTTCTTTGAAAATGGCGGTACTTTTTAACAAACTGTAGCAAATAGAAAATGTTATGTATAAAAGTTTTGGGATAGTAATGCATTTTTTATTGTCTATATGATTTTAGGTATTGGGTTAATGAATAAACATTTTAAAGAATGAAAAAGGTTGTTATATTTGTAGCAGATAGTAACGGCTGTTATCCTGTACCAGCCTCGAAAGGAGGTGCTGTTTCTACCTTGGTAGAACTTTTAGTCGAAGGTAACAATAAAAAGCAGCTTGTTGATATGACGCTTGTGTCATATTTTGACAAAAAGGCTTTTGAGTTATCAAAGAGGTATCCTAATGTTCATTTCATTTGGATAAAAGTACCTTGGATTGTTAAGTTGATGGATAAAATACTTTTTTCCATGGTTTCCAAATTCTCCAATCTAAAGGCTACTTCATTTAAAAGTCTGGTATCATTACTATATTATACTTTTAAATCTTCTCGTATAATTAAAAAGCTAAATTTTGACGCCGTAGTCTTAGAGCACAATATCCCACAGGTTTGGATGATAAAATGGAGTGGGTATAATGGCAAATATTTCCATCATCTCCACAATCTTCCTCGAACTAATGCTAAGTGTATGGATGCTTTGAATAAGTGTACAAAGTTTCTTTGTATCAGTCAGTATATGGTGAATGATATTATGAGTGAAGATAGTCCTATTGGACCTGTCTCTCAAATACGTACAAAAATATTGTTCAATTGTATTGATACATCTTTGTTTAGACCTATAGAACGGGAAAAGTTGAAAGTAAATAAGGCCGACTATGGTATTGATGTTGATAGTCGAGTTTTGCTATTTGCTGGACGAATAACCTGGGAAAAGGGTATTGATAAGGTTTTGGAGGCATTCGATTATATCAAGCATAATCATGTGGAACTATTGGTTGTAGGCGATATGGCTATGGCTCTTCAGGAAAAATCTCCTTATGCAGATAAACTAATAAAGTTAGGAGAAAAATATCAAGGAAGAATTCATTTTACAGGATATGTCGAGCATGATAAATTACCAGAGTTATATAATCTTGCAGATATTGCAGTTTTGCCTTCTATGTGGGAAGAGCCTGCTGGATTGACAATGGTAGAAGCCATGGCTTGTGGAACTCCTGTTATTACCACTAAGTCTGGTGGTATCCCAGAATATGTGGCTGATGCTGGTATAGTATTGGAACGAAATGAAAACTTATCCCGAGAAATTGCTTCAAGTATTGATTTGCTTTTAGAAGACAGAGACCTTTATCAAACTTTACGCAATAAGGGAATAGAAAGAGTAAGAAAGAATTTTGATTCTTCTGACTATATAGACAAGTTTTGTGAAGCAATCAATTGATTTGTTATTCTGTTCTATCATTAGTGCCCGATTTTTTATTGGACGCTAATGAGAATGTTTATATTCTTTTAGCATTGCAGAATAAGCTTATAGACTTCTTGTTTTCATTGTTTGTCATACGAAGTTCTGCAAATTATTGATGAAAGAAGTGCATGAAGTGGAAAGATAAAGATTTTATGGATACAATTGATATTTGGAGAGGATAAACAATAATAATTACACGCAACAATTTGTTTAGAAGTTTGTGGTATATATAGAAAAATAACTATACATTATTGTAAAGTAGGATAAAATTAAGTAAGCAATGAAGATTTTAATTACTGGAGCCACAGGTTTTATAGGTATGAAACTTGTGGATATTTTACAAACTAAAGGGCATGAAATATTTGCTCTTTGTCGTAATTTGGAGAAGGCAAAAGCGAAATTACCTGATAATTGCCATGTTATTATAGGTGATATTACTGATAAAAAATCGTTGACTGGTTGTTGTGATGGTATTGATATGGTCTATCAATTGGTAGGCCTTTCAGGAAATGAACTTCCTTCTGATTACCAGTTTAAGAGATTTCGTAAAGTAAATGTTGAGGGTCTTCGAAATATAGTCGAAGAAGCTCAACGAGCTAAAGTAAAACGCTTTGTCCAGGTGAGTTCAATTGCTGCAATGGGCATTGTTCAAAAGATGCCTATAACTGGACAAAGTAAATGTGAACCATATTTGCCATATCAGGTGTCTAAGAGAGAAGGCGAACTTCTTGTTCTTGATAAAGTAAAGAACGAGAAGTTCCCTGCTATCATTATTAGACCAGCAAAGGTTTATGGTATAGGTGGGGAGGATTCATATCAGAGTATCATCAAAATGTGTAAGAAAGGGTTCTTTCCGAAAGTTGGTATCAGAGATACGATGGTGAGTCATTGTTACATAGATGATCTGATTACTACTTTGGCTCTTCTTACCGAGAAAGGAAGAATTGGTGAGATTTACAATTGTGCAACAGAAAAGCCGATAGGTTTTTATGAAAGCGTAAATCTTGTTGCTAAATTGATGAATACAAAAGTTCTTATGATACCAATTCCACGCTGGGCTATGGCTTCTTTAGCATACTTGATAGAAAGAGCATTTGGATTGATGGGTAAAAAATCGCCTGTTACCAGAAGAAACGTTATAGCAGCCACAACTGACAGAATTTATGATTTTACTGCGAATAAGCGTGATATTGGATTTGTGAGTAGCGTAACAATGGAAGAAGGAATTCGTAGATGCGTAGAATATAACAAAGAAAAAGGATTATTCTAAAATGAAAATACAAGGGACCAAAATAGTTGATGTTCGTGTTCTTTGCCCTAAAGTCTTTGGTGACAATAGAGGTTCTTTTATGGAAATTTGGAATGAACATGAGTTAAAGCAAAACGGTATTTCTGATGTCTTTGTTCAAGATAATATTTCTACATCTGTAAAAGGAGTTTTGCGTGGTGTTCATACACAGATAAAATATCCTCAGGCGAAAATTGTTTCATGTCTTCAAGGGAAAATTTATGATGTCGTAGTTGATTGTCGTGCCGGTTCTCCTTCTTATGGAATGTGGCATGGAGAAATCTTGTCAGGGGAGAACCATAAGCAACTCTATATACCTGCTGGTGTAGCTCATGGCTTTTTGACATTGGAAGATGCTATGGTATATATGAAGGTAACAACGCATTATACGCCAGGAGACGAAATTGGTTTCTTGTGGAATGATCCCACTGTTGGTATCAAATGGCCAATAACCGGGAATGAGGACTTAATTTTTGCAGATAAAGATTTGCAATGGAGAAGCTTTCTGGATATGATGAGTGAGTTAACTGAGTTGAGACAGAATTAAATGTTTATATTATGACTGTAGTGTATACTTGTGACGACAACTTTGTCTGGATTATGGGTATCTCTATGATTTCTCTTTTTGAGAATAATAAGGATATGAAAGATCTGGATGTATACTTGCTTGGTGACCATGTGAGTGAAGACAATAAAGATGTTTTGTCTGGGATAGCTAAAGGTTATGGAAGAACTTGTTCTTTTATAGATGTACCCGACTTAAACATTCCTAAGAGTTTGACTAGCAACAGATGGCCGAAAAGTGCATTTACCAGAATGTTCAGTGGAGAACTTATGCCTACTGATATTCATAAGATTCTCTATTTGGATTGTGATATTATAGTAAAAGGTAGCATTGCTAAGCTAGATAACTTCGATACTCAAGATTATGCTGTTTCTGCAGTGAAAGATTGTGTTAGTAAGCAATATAAAAAGAAAATTGGTATCTGTAAAGAAGATAGTTATGTAAATGCAGGAGTATTGCTTATGGATTTGGATAGGATGCGTCAGTTGGATGTTCGGCAAATGATGTCCCATTTTGTAGATACGCATCAAGGGTTGATTAGTTACGCAGATCAGGATATCCTGAATGGTATGTTCAAAGGTAAGTTTGGCATCATGCCTCCTGAATATGATGTAATGACTCAGATGTGTGCCTATACTTATAAACAAATTCTTCAGTATCGCCGTCCTAGTTCATATTATTCTAAAAAGGAAGTTGAATATGCACAGCAAAATCCAATCATTATACATTATACAACTTGCATGTTGAATATCAGGCCATGGTGTAAAGAATCTAAGCATCCTTGGGCATCAGAATTTGATAACTATCAGGCAATAAGTCCTTGGGCTAACAAACCTAAAGGTATCGCTAAGTTTAATAAGATGGAACATAAGATTATTCGAATTATATTTTCTCTTCCAGATTTTATTTCTTATAGATTGATTGGATTGTTGCATGCAACTATTCGACCTATGATTATAATGATGAAGGCTAAATATTAGAATCTAATAATGATTTAAACAGATTTTAAGCATGAAAGGAATCGTATTAGCAGGTGGTAGCGGTACTCGTTTGTATCCTATCACAAAGGGTATCAGCAAGCAGTTGATTCCTATCTTTGATAAACCGATGATATATTATCCAATCTCGGTTTTGATGTTGGCAGGTATTCGTGAGATTCTGATTATCTCAACACCATTCGACTTGCCTGGTTTCAAACGATTGCTTGGTGATGGTAGCCAACTGGGTGTGAAATTTGAGTATGCTGAGCAGCCTTCACCTGATGGCTTAGCACAGGCTTTCATAATCGGTGAGAAGTTCATCGGTAATGATTCTGCTTGCCTTGTTTTGGGAGATAACATCTTCTATGGTGCTGGCTTGAACCAGATGTTGCATCAGGCTGTAGTAGATGCAGAGCAGAATAACAAAGCTACTGTATTTGGTTATCGAGTAAGCGATCCTGAGCGATATGGCGTGGCAGAGTTTGATGAGCAAGGCAATTGCCTGAGCATTGAGGAGAAGCCTGAGCATCCAAAGAGCAATTATGCTGTAGTTGGCTTATACTTCTATCCTAACAAGGTAGTAGAAGTAGCTAAGCATATCAAACCATCTGCTCGTGGTGAGTTGGAAATTACTACAGTAAACCAGGAGTTCTTGAAGGATAAGCAGCTGAAGGTACAGACCATGGCAAGAGGATTCGCCTGGCTTGATACCGGAACCCATGATTCCCTTTCTGAGGCTTCTACCTTTATCGAAGTCTTGGAGAAGCGCCAGGGCTTGAAGGTTGCTTGCTTGGAAGGTATTGCTTATCGCCAAGGTTGGATAAATAGTGATACGTTGCGTGAGAATGCTCAGCCAATGCTGAAGAATGACTATGGCAAATATCTCCTTTCCATTCTCGATGAGAATGAAACTTCTTTGATAAAGAATCTTGAATATTAAACTTTTTTCAAATCCCTCCGTCTCCCTTTCCAAAGGGAGCTCCACTTTCTCCCCAAGCCCCTCTTCCTCAGGAAGCGGGGATGTAACCGCACACTTTTGGCGTGCTCGGAACCGCTACGCTCTAAAGTTAGCGGACCGTCAGAGGTCTCGCCAGTTTTTGCGGGATGGGACCGCAAGGTTGAGGGATTCCTAAAAAATAAATTAGTAAGTATGCATAATATATTAATCACAGGCGGTGCTGGTTTCATCGGCTCACACGTAGTAAGACTTTTCGTGAACAAATATCCTGAGTATCACATCATCAACCTCGACAAGTTGACATACGCAGGCAACCTGGCTAACCTCAAGGACATCGAGGACAAGCCTAACTATACTTTCGTTAAGGGCGATATCTGTGATTTCGACCTGATGTTGAAGCTGATGCAGGACTACAAGGTGGATGGCATCATCCATCTCGCTGCCGAGAGTCATGTAGATAGAAGTATCAAGGATCCATTCACTTTCGCTCATACCAACGTGATGGGTACCCTGTCTCTGCTCCAGGCGGCAAAGATTTACTGGGAGAGTCTTCCTGAGGGATACGAGGGCAAGCGCTTCTACCACATCTCTACCGATGAGGTATATGGTGCATTGCAGATGACTCATCCTGAGGGCATTCCTGCTCCTTTCACTACCAAGGCATCCAGCGGTAAGAACCACGAGGCTTACGGCGAGGAGTTCTTCCTGGAGACTACCAAGTACAATCCTCACTCTCCATACTCTGCATCCAAGGCAAGCTCAGACCACTTCGTCCGTGCTTTCCACGATACATACGGTATGCCTACCATCGTGACCAACTGCTCTAACAACTACGGTCCATACCAGTTCCCAGAGAAGTTGATTCCGCTGTTTATCAACAACATCCGTCATCGCAAGCCATTGCCTGTATATGGTAAGGGTGAGAATGTGCGCGACTGGTTGTATGTAGTAGATCATGCCCGTGCCATCGATATGATTTTCCACAAGGGTAAGATTGCCGAGACCTATAACATCGGCGGTTTCAACGAGTGGAAGAACATCGATATCATCAAGGTGGTTATCAAGACTGTTGATAGATTGCTCGGCAGAAAGGAAGGCGAGGATATGGATCTCATTACTTATGTAACAGACAGAAAGGGTCACGATATGCGTTATGCCATCGACTCTAGAAAGTTGCAGAAGGAATTGGGTTGGGAGCCATCTCTCCAGTTTGAGGAGGGTATCGAGGAGACCGTAAAATGGTATCTCGATAACCAGGAATGGATGGATCATGTTACTTCTGGGGAGTATCAGAAGTATTATGATAATATGTATAAAGATAGATAATGTCTTTTTTTCGAAAACCTACCCGTCCTTCCTTACCCTTAAGGAAGGCTCCACCTTTCTCACCAAGCCTCTCTTTCCTCAGGAACGAGAGGATGTAACCGCCCTCCGGTGCTCGGAACCGCTTCGCTCTAAGGATGGCGGACCATCAAAGGTCTACGCCATGGTTTTGCGGGATGGGACCGCCTGGGATGGTATTACTACGTCTTGCTATAATGGACTTATAAAATACAGTTTTTGAGTGTAGAGGTCTTTTAACCGAAGGTTTGAAGGCTCAATCTCATTCAGAATGTATGTACATTGTAAGTCGTTTGTGTGATGAGAACTTTCACCTTTGTCATTATGCAGCCTCTGTCTTTTTCTATTCGTCACCAAGAACGAGGCGTTTTGTGTGCCCAAGACAGAAATGATGTATTGTTATACTCCTGCTGTCACCTTACTGAAGATGCTGGAGAAAATGGAAGAATGCTATAGTGAGATAAAAGAAAACAAATGAGGTCGTTCAAATCGAACGACCTCAAAATGCAGAATGTGTTCTTTTGTATAACAGAACACAATTTCGCTAGCGAAAAACGTGGGATGCCGAAGCTGCGATGAATTAAAGGGATTCTCAGCAAGCCGTTGAAGTTTCTCTTCCCCGTCTATTAGAGGGGCATCCTCTACGCTAAGCCTCCATTCAAGATATTAATCAGATTGACCTCCCTCAGGAGTGCACTCTGAACATCACTTATTTTAAGTCGCTACCCCCATAGTCCGACTATGGGTGCAAAGATACATAAATATTATGGAATATCCAATAAAAATTAAAGGAAAAACGATAAAGCAAGTTACAAAACTTAATTTATCCCATAAAAATCTAAAGACAATACCTGATAATGTATATCAGTATACAAATCTAGAAAAGCTCGATTTAAGTTACAATAGGATAGAGGTAATTCCTCAAGAAATATTGAAACTCAAAAAACTTCGAACCTTAGATTTGGCTTTTAATAATTTAAAGGTATTACAAGGCGCCTTATTTAAACTGCCCAAGTTGAAGATTTTGAATCTGCATGGTAACCAAATTAAGCATTTACCCAAGCAAATACTTGATTCGAAGATTACTACACTCATTCTTAGTAAGAATAAAATAGAACATCTTGATGAAAGTTTGATAAGCGGTATCACAAAATTGGATATTGTAGATAATCCTTTGACCAGTAAGAAGGAACAAGGAAATGTCAAGATTGAACAAAATAAGGAACTTGTGAATGCACCCATTAAAAAGAAAACTATAATGAATAAAAAGAATAAAATTTTTATCAGCTATTCTCATGCTGATAGTGCTTATTTTAACCGACTGATAACACATCTAAAAGTTCTGAAAAATTACAATGGAGAATTTGAAGAATGGTCTGATCAAAAAATTCTTGCAGGTCAAAAATGGAAAGAAGAAATTACAAAAGCTTTGAAAAAAGCAAATATTGCAATATTGTTGGTTTCGACTGATTTTTTAGCTTCAGATTTTATTCAAAGAAATGAGTTACCTCCTATTTTGAAGAAGGCTGCAGAAGAAGATACAACAATTTTGTGTCTGCTTGTGGAACCTAGTCTTTTTGAAAAGACGGAATTGGGAGATTTCCAGGCAATTAATGATCCAAAAACTACACTTTCTGAACTTGATAAATCGGCTCAGGAAAGGATGTATTTGAAGCTAGTTGAAGAAATTGAACGTATAACTAGTCCATGTAACTAAATTCTTTTTATTAAAGGTTTTTTTAAAATATGAATATTTATGAACAGAAATGATAAGTTTGAACTTTTCTTCTCAGAAAATGAATTGATTTCAAGTAATAAGTCTTGGAAGAAAATAGGGGATAATTATGAGCAGTATAGCATAAATAGTTCTCGTAATTATATAACCAATGCATCTTGTGGTATTAATTCTAAATAAATTTGTCTTATGAGTAATTGGAGTGAGATTTTGACAGAAGTAAATCAATCTTTTCCAACGAATATTGATTTGCTTAATAAAAAAAGGAAGGAGTATATGGATAAAATAGCGGAAATAACAGGGCGTAATGTTATAACCTATTATTCTGGCTGGCTTAAAAATCCTAATGCGCCATTTATTTCAATTAATGATTCTGACATGAATGCTTTCATGACTAACGTATATAGACTGGATAGAAGTAAAGGGCTTGATTTAATATTGCATACTCCTGGTGGCGATTTAGCTGCTACAGAAAGTATCGTGAATTATCTTCAGTCTGCTTTTGGTGGGAATGTGCGTGCTATAATTCCTCAAATATCAATGTCTGCTGGTACGTTGATTGCAATGTCGTGTCGAGAAATATTGATGGGACGTGAGTCTTCTCTGGGGCCGATAGATCCTCAACTTGGAGGAATTCCATGTCAGGGTATGCTGGATGAATTTGATAAGGCTGTAAATGATATCGCTAATAGACCTTCTTCCTTAGGCTTGTGGCAGGCAATCATTGGTAAACTGAATCCAACTTTTATTACCAATTGCGAGAATTCGATAAAATGGTCAAAGGAACTAGCCAAATCATTCCTATTAAAAAATAATCCTGAGCTTAATATAGACAACATATATGAGGTTTTTCTCAATCATCAGCATAGTTATTCGCATTCTCGTCATATTCCTAAGGAGCAATGTAAGGCTGCTGGCTTGAAGATAACAGATTTGGAAATGAACCAAGACTTACAAGATGCTGTATTAAGCCTTCATCATTGTTATATGATTTTGTTTGATAAGATTGCATGTTCTAAGGTTGTAGAAAACCAAATCGGTGGTTGTTTCATACAAAATTATTCTGAAGAGGGAAAATAGGTATGGCTATATTTGTATATACATGTAACCAAGAAAATTCTTGGAAGGCCATGAGTTCGTATGGTGTGATGCAATGCGTGGCTTGCATTTCCTGAGACCTCCATTTACCCAGAGCAAGCTGGTGAGATGTGTGAAGGGTAGAGTGCTGGATGTTGCCGTGGATATCCGTAAGGGGTCGCCGACATACGGTAAGCATGTGGCTGTGGAACTGACTGAAGATAATCATCGTCAGTTCTTTATTCCTAAGGGTTTTGCGCATGGCTTCGCCGTGTTGTCGGAGACTGCAGTATTCCAATATAAATGAGATAACTTCTATCACCCTGAGGCTGATGGTGGTATCTCTATCCTGGATGAGAGCTTAGGCATTGATTGGCGCATTCCTGCGGAACATGCTAATCTTTCGGAGAAGGATACGAAACTTGAGGTGCTGAAGGACTTTGAAAGTCCTTTCGAATACTAAAAGGATTTTGATTTCTAAAATCATCTAATCTTTTTTCTAAAATCATCCCGTCCTTCTTTACCATTAAAGAAGGCTCCACCTTTCTCACCAAGCCTCTCTTTCCTCAGGAACGAGAGGATGTAACCGCCCTCCGGTGCTCGGAACCGCTACGCTATAAGTTTGGCGGCATCAAAGCACTCGCTAGGTTGTGCGGGATGGGACCGCCTGAGGATGATAGGGGATACGACTTCTGAATGTGATGGCGTTTCTGCTACTGCAGTACAATCTTCTTCTTCTGCTGCTATCGATAGGGGTACAGGAGGAGTTGAAGGAGTTGGGATTATGGAAGTTTGCAGGGGGTATCATGTATATCATGCAAGAGGTGTTCGGTATGCCTGCCTCTCGACTTATCGTTCCTCTGAGTGAGAAGTATGGTAAGTTTATGCTGAATGAGGTGCTAGAGACCGGGAACTTCGGAAGGCATGATGCTCGGAATCGGTTTGGAAAAACGCAACTTGGGCATAATCTCCAAAGGGTGTACAGGGATATAAGACTCGTGAAGTATTTTCCTGCTGAGGCTCTATGTGAGCCTATCTTTAGAACATGGCACTTCTTCTGGAGGGTAAAACACAGGAGGTAATCTCTCGAATTCTTCTTTTCTGGAAGCTCTATGCAGGCAGATACCATCTTGCTGTTTAGAATTGTTAATAACCTTCAAACATGAAAGTGATATGATTCAGAAATTTATAGAACTTCATGATTCGGAGAATCAACCTATATTGGTTAATGCATCTTGGATAATGATGCATTATTCCTGACGATTATGGTGGGTGAATTATTAAAATGGGTGTTATTGGAAATACAACTAGCCCGTATTTACTGCATGTTATTGAAAGCTATCAGACTATAAAAGAAATGCTATGAAGGAATTAGATGACAATATAATACCTGTAGATGAGGAAATGGAAAGATTTGAAAATCACCTTTTGTCACATGATAGGGTGATACTTTCTGCTAAGTTTGGAGATGGTAAGACATTTTTCCTCAATAAATTTAAGGAAAAATGCAAGAATGATACTAAATCTCCTTTTGTTTTTATCACTCTTTACCCTGTAAATTATCAGGTGTTGGAGAATAAGGATATTTTTGATTTAGTTAAACATGATATATTACTTCAGTTGTTACAACAAGGCATAATTGATGTATATTATGGAGTGACGGAACGAATGGCATTTGAATTTTATGTTCAAAATCACTTTTGTTCAGTCGCAGAATCATTTTTGAAGATGCTGAAAGAGATTGATGCTGATGATAATTTAGTAATGGCTCTTTTTGATGCATATACAACTGCTAGCTGGATAAAAGAACTGAGAAGTAAAGTTGAGGAGTTTATTCATAATACTGATCGGTCTAAATTCTTAGATGATTATCTTGCTAAATTTGATGAATCATCGGTTTATGAAAATGATGTTGTTACAAAGATAATACGTGACAACATAAAGGAGTATCAGATTAAAAAACGGAAAAAGATAGTCTTAGTAATTGAAGATATGGATAGGTTAGATCCTGCTCATCTTTTCAGAATATTAAATGTCTTTTCTGCTCAAATGGATTACGGCTATAGATGTTTTATTCCGAATAATGATACTTTGGTTGGTAATAAATTTGGGGTAAGCAATGTTGTCTTTGTAATGCATGAGAGAAATACAAAAGCCGTATTCCATCATTTCTATGGTGACGATGCAGATTATCGTGGGTACATGTCTAAATTTTACAACAAAGAAATATTTCATTTTTCCCTTCAAGAAGAAAAGAAAAAATATGCGCTATCACTAATATCTTTAGCTACTGGAGTAGATGTGACTTTGGTTAATGAGTATTTTTCTGCTGATTTCCTGAAAAATAAGACTTTGCGAGAACTAAGATTTGCTCTTGATAAGGTTGAGGAACAACTTGGAGATATTGAAAGTAAATTAGGTTTTAAGGTAAATGTTAATTTGCTTAAATTATTTATTATAGCTAAAAGATTGGGTGTAGGAAATGATACTGTAATTAAAGTGATATCTCAACATTTTATCAACAATGATCAGTATTATAAGTCTAGATTATTGTCTGTTCTATCAATAAATAAGGAAAATGGAAATTTTGAAAACGTTTTCATAGCTGGTAACGATTATGATGATGTTTATTTGAGGGTGCTAGAAATTGATGAGAATGGTTATTGTATTGATGGTATGAATACGGCATTTTCTAGTGGAAAAAATGAAAAAAGTCTGGAAAGTAGAATAATGAATATGTTAAAGATGTTAGGGTATTAATTCTCTTTCATATATCTCAAATTAGCTAAAGAATGGTTAAACAGAATTTTGAAGATAATCCAAAGCCTTCGCATAAAGAACTTTCTCTTTCTGTAGTTCATATCTTGGCTACTTGTAGTTCTAATTTGCGAAAGGGATTGCAACAAGAGTTTTATCAACTCAATGATAGGTGTGAGATAAGACAGAATGAGGTGTTTCTATTACCGGAGAATCATTTGGATAAATTCTTTGGCAGCCGCATTAATGTACAAGCTGTTGTAGGTGTTAACGGCAGTGGAAAATCATCTTTATTTGAGATTATCTATCGTGTTATTAATAACCTCAGTTGTTTGCTCAATAGAGGAAAACGGCGAAAAACGGCAGCAGATCTTTGTTATATCAATGGCCTTTATGCTGAAATCTATTATGTACTTGATGGATTGTTGGCTAGAATATCATGCCTTGGAGATAAGGTAGAGTTTCAGTTGGGTGATGAAAATCCTGTTGTATTGACTGCTTTGGATAAAGGCATTGTTTCTTCTGAAAAAGTCATCATGGCTGATTTCGTGAAATGGGCAAAGGAGAATTTATTCTATACCATTGTTACCAATTATAGTTTGCAGGCTTTCAATGCAAATGACTATAAGAGAGAAAGGTGTTTAGTCTTAGGTAATCAGAAAAGTAAGAAAGAAGCAGAGGATGATGCCGATGGAAAGATATGGATGAATAGTTTGTTCCATAAAAATGATGGTTACATGACTCCTATTGTCTTGAACCCTTATAGGGATAATGGTATCTTTGATATGAATAAGGAACTCCATTTGACGCTCTATCGTCTATCGGCAATTATGATTTATGCAAAGAGACATGATAGAAATTTCATGGAAGATTATGGGCTGAATAAAATTCTATATACATTCGATGCTGATTCTCTTGCAAAAAAATATCTTGAGGATTATCGGGTAAGTCGTGATATCTATACTGATTATCGTTATCAGATCTTCGGATACATGGATCTCGGTTCGAAAATGTTGCAAACTTATGGGGTAGCAGATTGTCTGGATTTTAAGAATAAATATCAGCGTGCAGCAGCAATGTATCTTATATATAAGACATTTTCTATTGCGAACAGTTATCCATCATACGAAGAATTCTCTGATATTGGGGAACTTGATGAATTTACACAGCAAGTTAGCTTTGAAACAGAGGCTAAAGTAGATAAGCTGGTAAAGACAATACAGAAAGATCATTCTCATATTTCATTAAAGATAAGGCAGACGTTGCATTTCCTGAAGGCGTTACTGAAAGAACAGTCTAAAAATCCAGATTCATTTTTTGATGAATTTACTTATGATGACTACTTTAAAAGGGTTTTTGTGGGAAGGAATGACCGAAGTATGAGAGAAATTCAAGAGTATTTGCCTCCTTCTTTCTTTACAATCGAAATCTTGATGAATCGATATAAAAATGGAGAAGTAACCAACGAGGATCCAATACCATTGGAGCAGATGAGTGCTGGTGAAAGGCAGTATCTCTATACTTTCAGTACTTATATCTATCATATCTTGAATCTCCTGAGTATACAGGAATCACATAGGGTGAAATATAGAAACATCAACTTAATACTTGATGAGGTGGAAATCTGTTTCCATCCTGAGTATCAACGGCGGTTTGTTAATGAGTTGTTAGGTTACATCAAGAGATTGTATATGAATCGTTGGGCTTCATATAATATTATGATAGCTACTCATTCTCCTTTTGTGTTATCAGATATACCTCAAGGTAATATTTTGTATCTTGAAGATGGGAAGATGGTGGACTCTAAGAATTTTAAAAATCCTTTTGCTGCCAATATTTGTGATATTCTCTATCAGAGTTTCTTCTTGAAGAATGGTTTTGTCGGAGAATTTGCACGTAAGAAAATCAATAACATGATTTATCGTTTGCTTCCTGGTGGTTATTTCTTAGATGAACACAAACGAGAATACGAACTGTTGATGAACTTGATTGGAGATCCATTCTTGAAGATGCAATTGCAGCAGTTGTTCGATGAAAGGAGGACAAGAAATGAGAAAAATAGAGATTGATGATGTGATTCGTTCTTTTGCCGATAGATATAGTACCTTGGTTCAAACTGAATGTACAGATGTAAAAGATAAATTAAAGGAATTGGGAGAATTTGTGGCTGCCAACAATCCTTGGAAAGATGAGGGGGCTGTGTTGGATTATATCGGTCTGTTGATTGATGATTATACGGATCTTCTTATTCTGGAACCAAAGGAATGGGAGGCTTATTGTAATAAGTATGCGGCAGTTCTGATACGTGAACCTGGTATGCTTACAACAAAGGTGAATTACCGAAACAATAAAAAAGGTGGATTCTATAGAGATAAGTTATATGAGAGAATTTTAAAATGTTTACAATATGAAACTGCTCGATTGGTATTGGGGGCTATTCATCAAGAGATGGGGTTGAAGACATGCGTTTATTGTAATGTGTTTCCGACTATGGCCACGGACAACGATGTGATGTATCAAATGGATCACTTCATGCCTCAAAGTCTGTATCCCTTTCTTGGTACCTGTTTTTATAACTTACAGCCTTCATGTGGTATCTGTAATGGTCATAAAGGTAAAAGTTTAAGTGATTTTGGCTTGTATGTAAATGCTGAAGAGGATAAAGAACTAAATCCTTTTCTTTTTTTACCCAAAGTCAATAATCAGGTTAAAGCTTATCCTATTTGCGATGAGATACTCTTTGTAGGTAAAGATAAAAATGTTACAGAAGAGAGCAAAGCTCATGAGGAGATGTTCCATATTTATAATATGTATGCTGGTTATAAGGGAAAGGTTACGAAAATTTATAAAAACGCATATAAGATGACTGATAGCTCTATCTCTGCTTTCTCCAAAGCTTTTGATGTTGCTCCTACTAAACGGGATGTCCTAGCATACCTTTCTGATGAAGTATCTTTGGATGAAAGAGACATTCACAACGAGCCATTCACAAAGTTGAAACAAGATACTATTAAGCAATTACAAGAAGGAGGAGTAATATAAAATGATAGTTCACGAAATGGGGAACGTTATACAGTGTAATATCACTTATTTAGGCGTATCCTGCAAGCAAGATATAACATTTAATTTATGAATAACGAGAGTAAAAGTAAATTCAATCTTTGGCTGTCTGAACATCCAGAGTCGTTTCTTCCCAGTGATGAGGCACGGATGTTTGATTTTGTGAATTCCCTCTATGAAACGGAGGGGAATATATGTATTGATGAAATTTTCAGTGGATTTACCAAAAGCCATCCTGCTTACAGCAAGGAGGAGGCGATGAGGCTGAGCGATAAGTGGGAGGAACAGATCTCGCTCATCCTGAGATTCCGCAGAAAATGAAGAAGGTATTGGAGCAGGCTCCGATAATCAAGAATATCTCCCGAATGTTTACTTATGCGCACAACTTCCTGTATCTAGGTCGTGGTGTGAACTATCCTGTGACGATGGAGGGTGCCTTGAAGCTGAAGGAAATCAGTTATATCCATGCCGAGGGCTA
>ERZ1023617.80-NODE-80-length-44984-cov-13.288144_pt1 | contig 44984 bp, 46 predicted proteins | sample MGYA00380328_ERZ1023617 | MGnify/ENA primary metagenome ERZ1023617 (study PRJEB33179, sample SAMN07448977) | human gut metagenome | biome: Human-gut; feature: Human associated habitat; material: Faeces | host: Homo sapiens | place: India: Bhopal | collected...
CTACTTTGCTTTGCGAAGTTAGGCTGCGGTTCGGAAGAAAAAATGAAAATTTTTTTGATTTTCATTTTGTCCTTCACTCACCTTGCACTAACTTTGGAGGCATTAAAATTTAAGACTATGCCAAAACCAACAATTTCAAACCGAAACATAAATGCAGATATGAGATATCTAAAACTCTTAGCAAGAGATTTTCCTACTATCTCACAAGTAACAACCGAAATTATCAATTTGGAAGCTATTCTGCATTTACCCAAACCGACAGAACACTTTCTTGCCGATTTGCACGGTGAGACAGAAGCGTTTCAGCACGTACTGCGTAATGCGTCGGGTAATATTAAACGTAAAGTAAAGGAACTGTTTGGCAATACATTGCGCGAAAAAGAAATTCGCGACCTCTGTACGCTAATCTATTATCCTAAACAAAAATTGGAGTTGGTGAAGCAAAATGATACAGATTTGTCAGACTATTACCAAACTACGCTCAACCAACTTATTGCTGTGTGCCGTAATGTTTCTTCAAAATATACGCGCTCAAAGGTACGTAAAAGTCTGCCACCTGAATTTGCCTATATTATTGAGGAGTTGTTGCACGAAAGTAGTGACGACCGCAATAAACAAGCCTATGTAGGCGTGATTATTCAAACCATTATTGGAACAGGACGTGCCGCAGGTTTTGTAATGGCTATTTGCGAACTTATTCAACGTTTGTCTATCGACCAACTCCATATTCTTGGCGATATTTTCGACCGTGGACCTGGAGCACACCTTATTATGGACACGCTTAGTAAATACCATAACTGGGACATCCAATGGGGTAATCACGACATCTTGTGGATGGGAGCTGCTGCGGGTAATAAAGTTTGTATAGCCAGCGTGTTGCGTTTGTCGTTTCGCTATGCTAACATGCAAACGTTAGAGGAGGGTTATGGCATCAATATGGTTCCGATGGCAACATTTGCAATGGAAACCTATGCTGACGACTCTTGCAAAGTGTTCTTCCCTAAAATTGAAGACCCTAACCGTCGCCCTAACGAAAAGACTTGTAAGCTAATTGCACAAATGCATAAGGCTATTGCTATCATTCAGTTTAAACTCGAAGGTCAGCTCTATCAGCAGCATCCGGAGTGGAATATGGATGACAGAAAACTTCTTGAAACCATAGATTTTGAAAAAGGCACTTGCTGCGTTGATGGAACAGTGTATCCTTTAACTGACTTAAATTTCCCAACACTCAATCCAGCTAATCCTTATCAGCTAACAGCCGAGGAAGAAGACCTTATCAATCGTTTGCAACATTCATTCCTTATTTCCGATCGTTTGCAATCTCATGTGCAACAGCTTTTGTTGCATGGCAGCATGTATGGCATTTACAATTCAAACTTGTTGTTCCATGCTTCAGTTCCTATGAATCAGGATGGTTCGCTCAAAAAAATTGATGTAGAAGGACAAACTGTTTCAGGACGTGAACTAATGAATAGGGTAGAGGAGTTGGTGCGTATGGCATTCGATGAAGATGTTGATGTAACAGAACGTCAACGTGCTTCAGACTACTTCTGGTATTTGTGGTGTGGTCCAGATTCTCCATTGTTCGATAAGTCGAAAATGTCAACCTTCGAACGTTACTTTATTGAAGATAAAGCAACGCATAAGGAGGAAAAGGGATATTATTACACTTTGCGCGACAATGCAGATGTTTGCGATCATCTTATGGATTCGTTTGGCGTAGCAGGTAAGCATCGTCACATCATTAACGGACATGTACCCGTGCGTGCCTCAAATGGTGAAAATCCTATCAAGGCAGATGGCAAGCTGATGGTGATTGACGGAGGATTTGCAAAGGCTTATCACAACACCACAGGCATTGCAGGTTACACCTTGGTTTACCACTCACGAGGTTTCCAATTGGTGCAACACGCTCCCTTTACTTCAACCGAAGAGGCTATACTTAATGGCACAGACATTCAGTCAACAACTCAAATTGTTGAGATGATGGGACATCGTGCAATGGTAAACGATACTGATAAAGGTGCAGAATTGCGCGAACAAATTGCAGATCTTGAAAAACTGCTTGTGGCTTATCGTCGCGGATTTATCAAGGAAATGTAATTGTAAAGAAAATGAAGAGGGGGGCTTATAAAGAAGTCGTCTATAGTTTTATGAAGTTCAAATCTAAATTTCGTCAGATAAGTTTAGTCGGCTTGAAAATGACTCTCTCTCTTCTCCATATATCCCTCTTCTCAAAAAAACTTTTCAAAATAATGAAATCACTTAAAGAATTATATCGCATAGGCATCGGTCCGTCATCATCGCATACCATAGGTCCGCGCACTGCTGCCGAAACTTATTTAAGAAAACATCCCGATGCACAAGGCTTTCGCGTAACACTTTATGGCAGTTTGGCAGCTACAGGCAAGGGACACTTAACAGATTATGCCATACTTCAGGTGTTGGGCGAAAATCGTACGGAACTTATTTGGTGTCCTGAAATCGTGTTGCCCTTCCATCCTAATGGTATGAAGTTTGAAGTTCGCAAAAATAATAGCGACTTTCAAGACGCTTGGACCGTTTATAGTGTAGGTGGTGGCGCATTAGTGGAAGAGGGTCAAGTGCAAGCTGATACGCCCGATGTATATGACCTCGACCACTTGTCAGACATTCAGCAATGGTGTCAAGAGCGTGGTGTGTCATATTGGGAATATGTGCAACACTGCGAGGGTACTGAAATATGGGATTATCTTGAAAAAGTATGGCACACCATGTGCGAGGCTGTTGAGCGTGGCATTGAACACGAGGGAGTGTTGCCAGGTGCATTAAAACTTCGTCGTAAGGCTCCCGACTATTACATTCGTGCCATGGGTTATCCCACTAATCTTCAGTCGCGTGCCTTTGTCTTTGCTTATGCTTTGGCTGTGAGCGAGGAGAATGCTTCGGGCGGAACCATAGTTACAGCACCTACCTGTGGGGCAAGTGGGGTAGTACCTGCAGTGCTTTATCATCTTAGCAAAACTCGTAAATTCCAAGAAACGCGTATATTGCATGCACTTGCCACAGCAGGTATTGTAGGTAACATCGCTAAGAGTCGTGCTTCTATCTCAGGTGCAGAGGCTGGATGTCAAGCAGAAGTAGGTGTAGCATGTGCCATGGCAGCTGCAGCTTCTAACTATTTGTTTGGCGGTTCTTTAGCAACCATTGAGTATGCAGCCGAAATGGGATTGGAACATCACTTGGGAATGACATGCGACCCTGTATGTGGCTTGGTGCAAATACCTTGTATTGAGCGTAATGCCCATGCAGCAGCTCGTGCTCTCGATGCTAATATATATGCCAATCTTTCAGATGGAGCTCATCGCATCATCTACGATAAAACCGTAGAGGTAATGAAAGAAACCGGACACGATTTACCTTCGCTTTATCGCGAAACCTCTGAGGGCGGCTTGGCAAAGGACTTTCGTGGTTAATTTATAGGATAGTGAAGTCGTTCTAATAATGGTTAGAACCTACTTAACACAATAAACAACACTATATAATAAAAGTAGAGGGTAATCCTTATTTATTGTATTGTGTTGTTTGTTGTGTTATTTTTTTGTAATCTTTGTGTTGTCAATTTATTTGTAAGTTCAGAAAATCGTGAAATTACGTTTTATGCTATAAAACATAGTTTGAAGTATAAAATCAAATATTCTTAACACAAAAACCGCTTTTTTTTAAAGTCGACATATATTTTGTTGGGATAATCCTTGCGTATATTATTCCAAAATTATATATTTGCGCAAGTATTTGGTGTTGTAACCAATATCCGACTATAGAAAACATTATTAACTGATGATAATTCAATTTAGAAAAATACATGAATAACATCAAAAGAGTCTACACTTTCGGTAACGGAAAGGCAGAGGGACGCGCAGATATGCGCAATGAATTGGGTGGCAAGGGTGCAAACCTTGCAGAGATGAACCTTATCGGTGTACCCGTACCCCCGGGCTTTACCATCACCACCGATGTGTGCAATGAATACTACGAAATTGGAAAAGACCAAGTAGTAGCCTTGCTTAAGGAAGACGTTGAAAAGAGCTTGCATCAGACTGAAGAGTTGATGAATAGTAAATTCGGTGACGTTGAAAACCCACTCTTGCTTTCAGTACGTTCAGGTGCTCGCGCTTCAATGCCGGGTATGATGGACACCATCCTCAACCTCGGTTTGAATGACGAGGTTGTTGAAGGTTTGGCTCGCAAGACAGGCAATCCTCGTTTTGCTTACGATGCTTATCGTCGTTTCGTACAGATGTATGGTGACGTAGTGCTCGGCATGAAGCCTGTAAACAAGGAAGATGTTGATCCTTTCGAAGCAATTATCGACGAGGTTAAGAAAGCTAAGGGCGTTAAGCTCGACAACGAACTCGAGGTTGAAGATCTCAAGGAACTCGTAGTTCGCTTCAAGAAGGCTATCGTAGAGCAAACAAAGAAGGAATTCCCCACCGATCCTATGGAACAACTTTGGGGTGCCATCTGTGCTGTGTTCGATTCATGGATGAACGAACGTGCTATCCTCTATCGTAAGATGGAAGGTATTCCCGCAGAGTGGGGTACTGCCGTAACAGTTATGGCTATGGTATTCGGTAACATGGGTTCTACTTCAGCTACTGGTGTATGCTTCAGCCGTGACGCTGCTACAGGCGAAGACCTCTTCAATGGTGAATGGTTGGTAAATGCACAGGGTGAAGACGTTGTTGCTGGTATCCGTACTCCGCAGCAGATTACACTCGAAGGCTCACGTCGTTGGGCTGAGTTGCAAGGTATTAGCGAAGAACAGCGCAAGGCTGAATATCCTTCTATGGAAGAAGCTATGCCTGAAATCTATCGTCAACTCGATGCTATCCAGACTAAGCTCGAAGAGCACTATCACGACATGCAGGATATGGAGTTCACCGTACAGGAAGGCAAACTCTGGTTCCTCCAAACTCGTAATGGTAAGCGCACGGGTGCTGCCATGGTTAAGATTGCAATGGATCTCCTCCGTCAGGGCATGATCGACGAAAAGACTGCTATCGAACGCTGCGAACCTCAAAAACTCGACGAACTCCTTCACCCCGTATTCTCAAAGGATGCATTGGGCAAGGCTAAGGAACTCACTCGTGGTCTTCCCGCAAGTCCGGGTGCTGCCTGTGGTCAGATTGTATTCTTTGCTGACGATGCAGCAAAATGGCACGAAGATGGTCACAAGGTTGTGATGGTTCGTATCGAAACTTCACCCGAAGACCTCGCAGGTATGGCTGTTGCTGAAGGAATCCTCACTGCACGTGGTGGTATGACTTCACACGCTGCCGTTGTAGCTCGTGGTATGGGCAAGTGCTGCGTCAGCGGTGCTGGTGCCATTAACGTAGACTACAAAAACCGTACAGTTGAAATTGACGGTGTAGTGCTTCACGAAGGTGACTACATCTCATTGAATGGTACTAATGGTCGCGTTTATCAAGGCGAAATTCAGACACAGGCTGCTGAGCTTTCAGGTGACTTTGCTGCTTTGATGGACCTCTGTGCTAAGTACACTCGTTTGCAAGTTCGCACCAATGCTGATACTCCGCACGATGCAGAAGTTGCTCGTAAGTTTGGCGCAGTAGGTATCGGTCTTTGCCGTACAGAACACATGTTCTTCGACAACGAAAAGATCATCGCCATGCGCGAGATGATTCTTGCCGAGGACGTAGAAGGTCGTAAGAAGGCACTTGCAAAACTCCTTCCCTATCAGAAGGAAGACTTCAAGGGAATCTTCCGTGCTATGGACGGTTATCCCGTAAACGTACGTTTGCTCGATCCTCCTCTCCACGAATTCGTTCCCCACGATCCTAAGGGTCAAGAAGAAATGGCAAAAGCTATGGGTGTTACAGTTGAATACATTCGTCAGCGTGTAGAGAGCCTCTGCGAACATAACCCGATGCTTGGTCACCGTGGTTGCCGTTTGGGTAATACATATCCCGAAATTACACAAATGCAGACACGTGCCATCCTTTCAGCAGCAATCGATTTGAAGCGCGAAGGTCTCGATCCTCATCCCGAAATCATGGTACCTCTCACAGGTATTCTCTATGAGTTCGAAGCACAGGAGAAGGTTATTCGCGACGAAGCAGCTGCTCTCTTCAAAGAAGAAGGTCTCGAAATCCCCTTCAAGGTTGGTACAATGATTGAAATTCCTCGTGCAGCTCTTACAGCCGACAAGATTGCATCACGTGCTGAATACTTCAGCTTCGGTACTAACGATCTTACTCAGATGACCTTCGGTTACTCACGTGACGATATCGCAAGCTTCTTGCCTGTTTACCTCGAGAAGAAGATTCTCTCTGTTGACCCCTTCCAGGTTCTCGACCAGAATGGTGTAGGTCAGTTGGTAGAAATGGCAGTAAACAAGGGTCGCACCGTTCGTCCCGAACTCAAGTGCGGTATTTGTGGCGAGCATGGTGGTGAACCTTCATCAGTTAAGTTCTGCCACAAGGTAGGTCTTAACTACGTAAGTTGCTCACCGTTCCGTGTGCCTATTGCACGTTTAGCAGCTGCACAGGCTGCTGTAGAGGAATAATAAGATAAGTCCTCGTAACTAACGAGTTAGGCGGTAAGTCTCTGATAATAAAGAGGCTTGCCGCCTAATTTGTTTTTGCGTGTGTGGGGGTCTGCACGTTCTGCACCCCTAATCATGCAGCATTTTTTTGGTAGGCTTAGCTTACAACAACTTACCCCAAAAACTTTGGTGGTCGTGCTTACAAGTGCTTATAAATACGGGCATGAAAACGAAATGTACAAAGAGCCTATGAACCTGAAAAGAGGGAAAGGCGTGTATATGAGGGAGTTACGAGAGTGTGGAGGGAGAACAGAGGATAAAACGAAATGTGCAAAAGGTTGAATCGGGTTTAATTTGGGTTTAATTCTGTTTAGGGAAGCGTTTAATCTGGGGCGAATTTTGAACGAGGCGCGGTTTAATTTGGTTGAATTGAGAGCGGGCAAAGGTGGCGACGGGGCTGCTTTTGGTCGCTTTTTTCGTGCGTGGGCGTTTCTACGGGGCGCGGTGGGCAGATGGAGGGGCGAGAGGGAGAAAGGACGGGAGAAAGGCTTAAAAGGGGCAAAGGCGGGGCGCAGAGGAAAGAAAAGAGGGTGAAAGGAGTGGAAAGGCGGGCGTTTGGGCGTGTTTTGGGGCTATTTTGGGCGCGTGTAGGAGCTTTGGCAGGGTGCAGCTGCATGATGCTCAGGGCTGGGCGTTTAAAAGGTGCATAAACAGCGTTTAAATGGTGGTTAATCGGTGGCCAGAAAGGAGGCTAAACGGTGCAGGGCGGCGGTGGCTGAACCCTGCACTTTTCGTTTGTTTTTAGCCATTGCGCATACTGTTGGGCATACAGTTGGGCATACTTTTACGTCCCGAATATTACCCCTAACTATACTTTTAAGGCTTCAAAAAGCGGCTTTTTGGCGAGAATACACCCCTTTAATTACCATTAAACGCAGAGGCTAAGAAATGGCGCAAGCCCTTTATCTATCGGGGTTTTGACGTGTTTAATGGGTGTTTAACGGCAAATGAAGCCTCGTTTTTTTATTCGGTACGTATTAAGCCCATGACTATGGCTATATGATAGATGGCACGGCGCGGGATCTGGAATGGTTTATAATTTTCGTTTTCAGATACCAGCGTAATGGTTTCGTCGTCGGTGCCCTGCTCTACCTTTTTAATAAGCGCGCCTTGGTCGGTGTCGAGGACGTAAACCTTACCCCACTGGAAGAACAGGTCGGTCGGTGACAGCATCTTGCACGCCACCATATCACCAGAGTAATAACGTGGCTGCATGGAGTCGCCGCGTACATATATAAGGAAGTCGGCATTTTTGAAAGCTGGCACGACATAGTGGTCACATTCCTGCAAAAGAACGGTTTGGCTACCCGTAAAGCAGCCCGCCATTGCTTCCACTGGAATGAGAGGAATGCCCGTCCCATCTTTTGTCGGGGTTAATTCAGTGGTATTTCTGAGCATATCGCCATTACCTGTTAATAACCAGTTAGGTGAAATGTCAGGATATACGCTTAGGATATTTTCTAATTTATCCGTTCCAATAGCCCCGCCCTTTTTTAGACATTTCCCAAATGATGCGTTTGACATCCCTATGCTCTTTTCAAAAGCAGCTACAGAAATGCTTTTATAGTCAATATATTGCTTTATTCTTTCTAATATCATAGCTTAAAATGTTAAAAATAACCCTAAATTAGGAAATATCCTACTTTTTATTTGTTTATTTGTAGGAAATATCCTATCTTTGCACCCGTGTTAAGTATAACACAGCGGCCAAAGATACAAAAAAAGGCCGAAAATAACGAATTTTATAACTTAAAAGTTAATAAAGCAATGAATATTAAGGAATTTAGAACCCTAACAGGGCAAGAAGTTACAGAAAGCGAGTTCGAGGACATCAACAAGCTGTATATGGCCACGGGCAACATGGACAAACAGACGTTTTGCGGTCTGTGGAAGAAAAACGACCTTTTCCGCATCGCGTTGGAGGTGGAACGCAACCTGTCCGCAAAAGTCACCTTTGCGGAAAAGGTACTCGCCAACAAAGAGCAAGAGCTCGACGACATGAAAGACCAGCAGGCAGCAGAGCGCGAGAACATGAGCCACGCGGCCGACGTGCTTCTGGCGGTAGATGAAGCCAACGACAACGTGGACGCTTACGAGGCAGCCATTGAGCTGGTGACACGCCGCGAAGTGGTGGAGCGCAAAGTTCGCATGGGTTTGCGACTGAGAGAGGAAGACAAAAAGTATATTTTGAACCATTTAAACAAGTAAAGATATGGAAGCAACAAGAAAGCAAATCGAGGTAACGAAAGAGGTACGCGCTGAGATTAAGAAAGCGTTTAAGTGCTCAGATATGACACTGTGGCGCGCGTTGAACTTTAGCAACGACACGCCCACCAGCCTGCGCATCAGAAAGTTTGCGAAGCAGAAGGGCGGCGTGCTGCTTCTGCTCACCCCTGCCACTGAGACCATACACGACACCGACGGGTATATGCGCCAGTATTTCGAGAACGGTGCCATGCTGGAGGCCGACAAAGGCACTGGCACGGTGCAGGTGTTTGACAAGGACGGCAACGTGCGCCGCGAGGTGAAGCACTGCACGATCGAGCAGCTCTATATAGAACAAACCTTTGCTGGAGGGCTTTAATATGGAGTATTACGGTAACACGCTTTGTATTAGTCATGCGGAACTAACTGCGGGTATCATGTCGAAGCCGTGCGTCGACGCTATGGTTCGTCGTGGCAAAGTGCAGCAGGTTCGCCGTGGCTGTAATGGTACTCCTGCGCTGTTTGCCGTCGAAAGCCTGCCTTTGAAATATCGAACAGAGGTTTACCGCCGCTACCCCGACGCACAGGAAAAGGCGGACAGCAAGCCATTTGTGGAGGCGATAGAGCCAGACGGCGAGGCGATGCAGTATTATGCGGACTATGTGCTGGCCGACGGGCGGCACCTGAGCAACGAGAAGCAAACGGAATATGCCAACAACTGCGCCATAATGAACGCTTTCAGGCTGTGCATAGACCGCGCGAACAGCCACCGCATCCGCCAGAGCAAGGCGAAGATAAAGCTCGGCGAGTTCTGGACAAAGGCAGCGGCGGCACTGCCCCGCATATCGGACGCATGGCCGAACGGCCTGCCTCAGAACGCAAGGAGGCTGCACATGAAGTTCAACGAATACCAAAAGGCGGGCGCGGTGGTATTCATCAGCAAGAAGTTTCAGAACTCGAACGCCGCCAAGGTGGACGACGGGCAGAAAGAGGCGGTGCTCACGCAAATGATAGCACACCACAACAACCTCGACAACACCATGGTAGCCGAATACTACAACAAGGTGGCGGACATGCAGGGCTGGGAGCGGATAACCGCCAGCACGGTGGGCGTGTGGAAAGAAAAGCTCGACCTCGTGACTGCAGCGGGCAGACGCGGCGCAACGAACTTCAGGAACGAGAGGAGCATGCAGGTGAAGCGGCGGAGACCAAGCGCGGCGTTCCTTATGTGGACGCTGGACGGCTGGGACTGCGAGCTGCTCTACCAGACAGTGAGGGAAGACGCGCAAGGCCACCACGTGACCACCTACTCGAACCGCCTGTGCTTGGAAGTGGTGCTCGACCCCTGCTGTGACTACCCGATAGGCTACGCGATAGGCACGCACGAAACGCCCGCCCTCATCACTGAGGCACTGCGCAACGCGGCACAGCACAGCGCGGTGCTGGCGGGGCAGATGCTGAGAGCCAACCAGCTGCAATGCGACCACTACGGCATCAAGGCCATGACCCCGCTCTATCTCGCCATGAGCGACAAGCTGACACCCGCGAGAGTGAAGAACGCAAAGGCAAAGCCGGTGGAGGCATACTTCGGATACCTGAACAAAAACTACTGCCAAAGGTGCAACAACTGGTCGGGCTTCGGCATCACGACCGACCCGAAGAAGCAGCCGAACAGCGAGGCACTGAACATGTTGCGCCACCAGTTCCCCGACGAGGAGGGAGTGAGACAGCAGATACACGCCATCATGGCGGCGGAGCGACAGAAGAAGCACGCGCAAATGATGCAGATGCTCGCCAACCTGCCCGCCGAAAGACGGCTACCGCTGACAAAGGAAAACTACCTGCTTTACTTCGGCGACACGACGGGACAGACAAACGCCATTTGCGGCGGCGGGCTGAAGCCTACCCTGCTGGGCGTGAAAAGGGAATACGACTCGTTCGACCTGACATTCAGGCAGCACGCGGGCGAAAAGTGGCGGGTGCTGTACGACCCGAACGACCTAAACCAAGTCTTGGCCGTGAACGAGGACGGAACGCTGCGCTACATGCTCACCGAAAAGTATGTGCAGCCCATGGCTCTGGCAGACCGCACGGAGGGCGACGCAAGGGAGCTGCAAAAGGTGTTCGACTACAACGACCGACTGGAGGCGCACGTGACCGACCAACTGGCCGAAGCCTACCACAAGACGGAGGAACTCATCGCCGACAACCCACGGCTGGGCAACGTGCTGAACCGCTTCTGCCTGTGCGACAGCAGAGGACAACACAAGCTACCGCGCGAGGAAAAGAGGCTCGGCATAGAGAGCACCAAGGTGGTGGCGGCAGAGGCGCGGGAAATACCGACAACGCCAAAGGGCAGCGACGCGGACGACTACTCAATATTTTAAGTAACAAACAATAAAAAATAACAGCAACATGACAAAGGACGAAAAGGTACAGATAGCAGAACGCCTGAAAAGTTTCTGCGCACAGAAAGGCAGCCAGAACAAGGCAGCCAAGAGCATGGGCATCAGCTCGGCGACGCTGAGCAAGGTATTGAACGGTGACTGGGACACCATAAGCGACGACATGTGGCGAAGCATCGCGGCACAGACGGGGCACGACGCGACGGCATGGCAGACGGTGGCGACCAGAGGCTTTGAGCGCATGGGCTTCATACTGGACAACGCCAAGCAGGAAAGCCTCGCCATAGCCGTGACGGGCGACGCTGGCTGCGGCAAGACGGAGGCCGTGAAGCAGTACACGGCGGGACACGCCGCCACCTATCACCTGTGCTGCTCGGAATACTGGAACCGCCGCACATTCATCGCGAAGCTGCTGCGCGCGTTGGGCAAGGACATGGCGGGCACGGTGAGCGAGCAGATGGACGCGATAGTGGAGGAACTGCAAGCCGTGGAAAAGCCGCTCATCGTGCTGGACGAAGCCGACAAGCTGAGCGACCAAGTGCTCTACTTCTTCATATCGCTTTACAACCAGCTCGAGGGTCAGTGCGGGCTCGTGCTGTGCGCGACCAGCTTCTTGGAGAAGCGCATCACACGGGGCGTGAGGTTCAACCGCCGCGGCTACCAAGAGATTTACAGCCGCATAGGCCGCAAGTTCGTGAAGCTGCAAGTGGTGAACGACGAAGACATCGCGGCGGTATGCAGAGCCAACGGCGTGACCAGCGCGGCCGACATAGGCGCGATAATCAAGGACGCGGACTGCGACCTGCGCCGCGTGAAACGCGCCTGCTGGACTATCAAGAAAGGGGGCAGGGCATGAACGGCGCGGACTTCACGAAACGCCAGCGCATCACCCTCGGCATGAAGACCAAGGAGGCAAGCAAGGCGATGGACGAATGGCTCTACCGACAGGCACCCTGCGACATGAGGGTGCGCAGAGCCAAGACCAAGGGCATGGTGGCGGTGACAATAGAGACCGACCCCAAGGACAAAGACGGCGCGGGGCTTATCTGGGCATCATGGTGCGTGCAGAACCTCGACGGCGTGAAAGTGGACATCAAAGACATATAAACGGCGTATGGCAAGGGCGATAAGTAACAAGAACGTATTACAGGCAAAGTTTGACGTGGCCGACTTCGACGGGGCTTTCCTCGCCAGCTTCGGACGGCCGGAGCTTCGTGGCGAATGGCTGATATACGGCGGCTCGGGCTGCGGCAAGACCACGTTTGTAATGCAGCTTTGCAAGTATCTGACCCGCTTTCGCCGTGTGGCCTACAACTCGCTGGAGCAAGGTCTTTCGCTCTCTCTGCAAAAGGCATGGGAGCGCGTGGGCATGGAAGAAGTGGGCACGCGCATCATCCTGCTGGACAAAGAGAGCCTGAAAGACCTCACGGCGAGACTAAAGAAGAAGCAAAGCCCCGACATCATCGTAATAGACTCGGTGCATTACTGGCTTGGCTTCAAAATGAGCGACTACATGAAGCTGCGGCAGCAGTTCCCCGACAAGCTGTTCATCTTTGTGGCGCATGAGCGCAAGGGCGAGCCGAAAGGCAGCTTGGCGCAAAACCTGCGCTACGACGCTGACATCAAAATAAGGGTGGAGGGCTACAAGGCATTCACGACCACCCGCTACGAAGTGGCAGAACGGCATGAGGGCGGCGCAGACTTCACCATCTGGGAGAAAGGCGCGGCGGAATACTGGGCAAACATCACAACGAAATAAAAAAAGACTATGGCAAGGGAAAACAAGACAATGGACGAAATACACAGGGGGTTGCTGAAAAAATACCACACCCTCTGCTCGGTGCTCGGACTGAGCGCGGAGGAAAAGAGAGCGATCGCGGAGAGCTACGGCGTGGAGAGCAGCAGAGACATAGACACCCACGACCTCGTGAACATCTGCGCGAAGCTCTCGGAACAGGCCAACCAGAAGACGGGCACGGGCGACATGGACAAACTGCGCAAGCGTGTCATGGCTTCGATAGGCCAGTACCTGAGAAAGAGCGGGCGCAAGAGCAACGCCAGCGTGATAAAGGCGATAGCGTGCAGGGCTACGGCTCACGACGACTTCAACAAGATACCGCGCGAGAGGCTGCGCAACCTCATCGCCCTGTTTAACAACAAGGTGAAAGACAGTGAGGCGGTGGACAAACTGACGGCGGCGGAAGACGTATTAAACAACATGGCGAAGCTGTACGGCGTAATGCCGAAAGGCCAAGCCTAAAATAAAGATAATGGCTTATGTGGTTGAATGAAAGTAACAGAATGAAGCATTTCGCGTATGCGATACCGTGCGGCTTTGTAGGCACGGAGCTGTTTGTGCTGGGCTTGGCGGTCGGCATGGAGTTCAAGGACAGAATGTACGGCGGGCGGTTCGACTGGCTCGACATCGCCGCCACGGTGCTGGGCGGCATCGTGGGGCAGCTGCTGCAAGTGGCGTTAATCATCTTATTGTATAACATCTAAAACAAGCAACGGAATGAAAAAGTATTTCAAGGGTTTGGGCATCGCGCTGGTATATGCGCCGTTTGCCATTATTGGCGTTATCGTCATCGCCACGGGCATGATATTCAAGGCGGCGGGTTACGTGCTGTTTGGCGACTTCCAGCACGCCACGGACGAAATAAGACAAGTAAAGCTGCTATAAACAGCATTAAATAACCATTTAAACAGTATTAAAACAATGGAAACAAAGGACAAAGTAGAGGTCGAAATGACCAAGGAACAGGCCGAAGCGTTCGCAGCGTTTCAGGCACAGCAGAAGAAAGAGGCAGAGGCGAAGCAGCGCAAGGAAGACCGCGAGACCTATGCCAAGATCGTGGACGAGGAAATAGCGGCGGCCATACCAGAGCTGCGCGCCCTGAGCGACCGCATCAAGGCGGTAAAAGCCAAGGTGTACGGCAGCTTCGCGCAGGTGCTCGACATGAAAGCCAACGTGCTGCGCATCACCAAGGACACACAGCGCACGCACACCTTCACCCACTCGAACGGCAAAATGCGCCTGACGCTGGGCTGCAACTGTATAGACGGCTACCGCGACACGGTGGAGGACGGCATCGCCATGGTGAAGGACTACATACAGAGCCTCGCCACCGACGAGAAGACACAGACCCTCGTAAAGGCCATTATGCGACTGCTGAGCCGCGACGGCATGGGCAACCTAAAGGCGAGCCGCGTGTTGCAGCTCAGAAAGATGGCCGACGAGAGCAAGAACGACAAGTTCAAGGAGGGTGTGCAGATAATCGAGGAGGCATACCAGCCGACCATGACCCGCCAGTTTATCCGCGCTGAGTGGAAAGACGAGAAGGGACAGTGGCACATCATACCGCTGAGCGTGACCGACGCGGACACCGACGAAGAAAAGGCGGAGGAAGAAGCAAAAAAAGATTAAGCGTGCCGCCTGTGCATTTCCCCGAAAAGAATGCCACAAGACAACACGCCCCGAATTTTGTTAATAAAGCGGTTGCAAAAATAACAAATTTTTTCGGGAAATGTGCAGAAATCACCACAAATCTACCATTGAGCGCATAAAAAAAGTGCGTGCGATAGTAAATCGCTATTATGAGAGTGGCAATAATAGCAGATGTTACAAGGCAGTGTGGCGGCGATATGTGAACCCGCTCTATCCTATGAGCTACCGGACGTTCCTTAGCTATCTGGACATTCCTACACCACCACCCGACAACCCCACACCACTGGAAAAGTCGCTTTTTGACTTTTGGGACGATATGCCAGTTTATCAATCTTGAAAAATTAAGGCTGCATCGAAATGGTGCAGCCTTTTTTTTGTCTTCATCAGACGCGGTCGATAATGTCCATGTCGGTGAGCGGCACGGCTCTGCATGGTCGCTTTGCGGTGGCATCCACGGCGTGGGTCTGCCACCTCTCTATGTTTTCCATGAGCTCGCCGTGGTTGTGGTTTGTCGCGCTGGCGGTGAGCATGAAGCAGCCGAAGCCGTCGCCGCTCAGTCCCTGCATGGCGGCGTTCACGCGGTCGATAAGGTCGAAATACTGGAGGGCTATGTCTATGCGCTTGTCGGCCGCGCCAGCGGTGTAAGCCTGCCAGCGCGTGACGACATGGAGGCGCACGGGAATGTCGGCATCCCTCTGCCAGTTGCTGAGCTGGTGAACCTCGTACTGCTCGAACTCAATGAAGACGGCGGGCAAAGGCCACGGCACTGAGGTGGAGACCTCGGCGATGTGCTCGTTCCAAAGGTCGATAAACTTAACGTCTGGGCACCGCTCGGCGATACGCTGGGCGATAGCCTTAAAAATCTGCTTTCTCATTTCTTCTTAATTCTACTGCTTATAAAGTTGGACATACTGAGGCTGAACGCTTGGAGGTTATCGTCGATCACGTCCTTAATGAGCTGCTGGGTCTCTTTGCCGTCGCCTATGAACTGACGCTGCGGCATATTGAACCGCCGCTGGTGGGACTTGACCTGATAGCGTTTTCCCTTTTTGCTTGTGCGATAATGCGCCTTAACGGTGAGGGTGCCCTTTCCGCCCTCGTTGTGGATCGTGGTGTAAGGGAGTGAGGAAGAAAAGCGCACGCCGTGGCCTACGACCTCGCTTTTGATGCTTCGCCTCATCGCGCCCGTGACCACAAGGAGAGAGCCGAGGGCTTTCTTATCCTTTCGGGGCTTCCACGCATCCGTGAAGAACGCCTTGCGCTGGAAGTTCTTGTCGAACTCATCGGTAAGCTCTACGCGCATATCCTTTAAAATGTCGGCTTCGAGCTTCTGGCCGTCGATAATATCAGACATTTTGCTAAATTATTGTTAATAAATATACTACTTTACAGAAAATCGACGTATCTTTGCGGACATGAAACAGATAACAATACCAAAGGAAGTAAAGCAGGAGGCTCAGTACCTCATTGACCGCTACGGCGACCGTCTTAAATATCTCGGCGACGTGGACGGCCAAAAGGCGTGGCTTTTTGCATTTCCTGCTGACGCAACCATTGGTTATCCTGTTGTTTATTTGTTCAAGAACGGTGAAGCACTGGAAGTTTCCGACTCACTTGCTTTTGACTTTATCGGCATGTACGTCGAAAATCTCGATGAAATCGGTATTGAATAGCTTGTTGTCTATTCGCATGATACCTCGGCAGCCGTGCTGAGTACCTTTTCCCTCTTTTGCCAAATTGTTTATATCGTCCCATTCACGACCTGACCCCTCGGAGTTGTCGTGCTGTGGCTCTATATATTTGAGCGTTCCGTCCTTAAATCGTTGTAATACTGTCATGTGTCCGCCGCCAGACTTCCAGCCAATACTGAGACCATACACACCCTCCTCCTTACAAGTTTCGTTGAAAAACTCTAACCAGCGTTTCTGTGTCATTTGCTTGTACTTCTTAGAGGAGAGCCAGTCGTTTATTTTCGTGTAGGTCGCTGGTGTTCCGTCTGCGTTCTTCCACACTTCCCAACAGTTGTAACCACGGCTCAGATATTCAAGCTTCGACCCTGTGGTGTTACCCTTAGCCGTTACATCAATGCCCATAAGGCGGAGCATATAAGCAGGTGTGCAGGTTTGGCAGTTAATGTTGTACGGCTTATCTTTCGACTCGCTGTAATCGGGGTTTTTCCTGTAATGCCGTCCCCCTTTATCCACATAAGCCCCCTTGGGGTCTAATATGAACTTCTCAACGTGTTTCGGATTTGCGTGCTGTTTGTCCGCTTGCTCTACGCTCATAGGCTTGCCAACTTTCACGCCTAACTTTTCGGCAATCTCGTAATTATTCAGAGCCTTTGCGTCTTTCTCTGCATCCGTCAATTTATCGGGTAGCTGTGCGCGAAGCTCTGCCACTCGCTTATTTTTCTTTTGTTCCGCCGTGAGCTGCTTTATAACTTTCTTTGCCGCCGCTGGTGCTTTGTAATACGGGTGCTTAGGCGGGAAAAGCTGCATTTCCGTGCCCGCGTTATAGCGGAACATACGCTGCTTTAGCGTGTCGGTGGCTTCATCGCCCAACTTCATGGCCTCTTTCGGGTCGCTCGGCTGGTACTTGGAGCGTCTGACCTGCACCGCTTGGCACCTGCACCCCCAACCATTTGGCGGGTAATACTTCGACCAGAACGGGTCGTCGGCTGGCAGCGTAATGCCGTCGAGTGCTGCATGGTCGGGACGCACGCGGGAGTCCTGAGCCGTGCGGTACTGGAGGTAATAACGGTCGGTGTCCTTGGAAAGGTCTGCCCACTTTACCGCCATGAGCGAAGAACCGAGGGCGTGCTTATACTCGGCGTTTAGCCAGTTCACGTTGTAGTTCTGGTTAATCTGCTGCACGTCTTTGCGGAAGTCGTCGAACGGCTTCACGTTTCCCTTGTCGTCGAGCATGGACAGCCCCACCTCGCGGAGGGCGTGGAACGTCTTAAAGCCAGAGAAAATAAAGCCGTTGTTTTCGAGCGCGTAGCGGAGAGTTTCGGGCACGTCGTGGGGTATGGACGTTTCGACCGCGCGGTTAATCACCTGCGTGGTAGCGTCGATCACCTTTCTGGCGCGCGGGTCGGTGAGTTGTGAGGCATCGAAGCCGCCCGCATCGTACACCATTTGCGCGGCATCGTCGAAGACGGCGGGGTCGAACGTCGGCACGTCGCCGTCCTCGCTCTTGGCCAGCTGGAGGGTGTCGCCCTCATAGTAGAGCTGGAGCAAAGCAGAGTGAAACGCCCCGTAAGAGCTGCGCAGGTCTGCGGCCTGCGCGGGGCTTACTGGAAAAAAGAGTTAAGCGCGTCGGGCTGTGTCTTCGCCTCGCGCTCGCCAGTGATACCGACGTTGTATTTGTCGATGAAATACTGAGGATCAATCTTATAGTATTCGAGCAAAACGCGCTCTATCTCTCTTTGCTCGGACGGCGTGAAGCTGGCCGCGTCGTCCCACTCATAGCGCAAGCCAGCGACAGGAAAGCCGTGCATGAGCATGAACGGCAGCAGCTTGTCGTTGATGTTGTACGCCAGCATGGTTTTGTCGTCCTCGACCACATTCTCGAAAACTTCGAGGTGGGTTTCAGACTGTGAGAGGCTGCTTCCGCTGTCTATGGTCATGGTCTGGTTAAGAATGCCCTTTGACATCTCGGAGTTACAGCGGTCTATACGCTTGTCGAAGACGTTGTAAGCATCGCCGCGGCTGCTTTCTTTAATCTCTATGTCGGTGCCATCAGGGAACAAACCCCAAAAGGCGGAGCCCATGTTTTCGAGCGCGTCTTCTATCTTCTTTCGCTCGCCCTCGTCGGTGGTGGTGGCCTTGGCTATACGCATAGGCGCGCCGAATATCTCGCCGAACATATCCCAAAAGCCCAACATATTGCGCTTGCTGATACACTGGGGCGAACAGGCGAGCAAGAGGCCGAGGTCGGTCTTGCCGCCAGCCTCTAAACACCACTGCGAGAACTCGCCATCGCGGTAAGGAATGCCGCTGTGCCAGTCGTCGCCCACCGTTTTGAGGAGGACGCCATGCTCAGGACAAACGTGTTTGCGCGGCACCAGTTCCACGTCCTCGAAGCGCATATCGTAACCCGTGCCCACAATGTCGCCGAACTGAATGAGGGAATGCCCCCAATAACGTGAGGACAGAACGTGCGTACAATAGTCGTCGAACCACTCTTTGCGCAGCAGGTCGGTGGCCTTTTCGTCTTCCTTTCCGTCCTTGCCCACAAGTCGGTATTTGTTGCGCTTCACCATGCCCACGCGCTGGGAGATACAGCCCTGCAAATGCAGGTCTATTAGGTTGTCGGTGTAGATGTCGTAAAGCAAACAACGCTGCGGGTTGTCCACGTTAATGGCCGCCTGCCATGCCTGACGCCACATTCCCACGTCCTTTTTTGTGAGCGCGTCGGTCTGCTGGAGCAGCTGGGCTGTGAGCTTCATGCCCTGCTTTGAGCGCGCGAACTTAGCCAGCCGCTGCATATCATAGCGGCTATACACCTGCTCGCCCGTGACGGCGGCGTAGGCTGTTTTAAGTCTGTTTAAAATATCCATAACTATGATGCTGTTTAATAAAGTGTTTAACGCCGTTTAATAAGCCGTGAAAAGCCCATTAAACGGCGTTTAATCTGTTTACTACCATGTGGGGCGTGTCTTCTTCTGGCTTCCCCACTTTACTGGGTTTGCCGCGTCGGTGTCGCCGTCCTCGCTCACGTATGTGGGGAAGTTGGGCGAAGCCTTGGAGGCTTGCACGTCGCGCAGCCACTTGATGCTCTCGTTGTAAAGGCTCTCACGCCGTTCTATGCCCATGTTTTGCGGCAGGCGGTGAACCATGAGCCACAAGGCGATATTGACACAGCACTGCACCAGCTGGGGGTTGCGGTCTTCGCCCGTCTGGCGAAAGGCGCGCGCCATGTCGTAGCGTCCGCGGGTGTAGCTGCTTATTTGTTCCTGTGCCGCGCGCTCGGCGGTGAGGCGCAGGTCGGTGTTGGCCTGCAACGTCTCGAACTCGAAGTCGTCGCACACCGCCTTGTAGTCGTCATCGTTTAGAAACATCGCGCTTTCTGAAATTAAGGAAACAACGGCGGCAATCACTCTTGGGCAGCGGCTGGGGAACAGCCTCGAACATGGCAATGCTTCGCGCCTTTTCGGCCGTGAAACCCTTGCCAAAGCGGTGCTGGCGTATGAGCTTCTTAACGCCCTGCATGGAAATCACGCGGGGACGGCCACCCCAAACAAGAACCAAGAACTTACGGCGGTGCAGGTTTGCATCGCGCTGAGCCTTACGAATGGCTCGACGTGCCCTAAAGTCGAAGACCACGGCACGAAAGAAATGCTTTAACTTTTTCATGTTTTTACCACGTTATGTTTTTAGCCGACCGACGTTTACCGAAAGACGGCGTGAATTTGGAAATACTCGAATGCTTTTGCAGCAGAAAAATGGCTCCCTCGTCGGCATCGGGCGCATCATCGTGGCCGCGCATACCCTTTTGGAAAGCCAGCGTGAAGTCGATGGCGCGCACCATGTCGGGGTCGTCCTTTTGCTGCTCATCGTAGAAGACGAAGCCGCGTTCCCACAGCGGCGCGACCGCCTCGATACGCTGGAACTTGTCGGGCTTCTTTCGCTTGTCGCCCAATATTGGCAGCTGGTAGCCCCGAAGCTGTCCCTCGGTCTCGAAGTCCTCAAGCTGCTTGTCCTGCATGAAGTTGGCCTCCATGTAGAACTTTACTGCTATGCCCTGCTGCTGCGCCCACTCGTAGAGGTCGTAACACCAGCGCACCATCTCGCTGAGGGTGGTCTGGCGTACAAAGGCGCGCAAATGCCAGAGCCGCGTCTGTTTATCCTTTCCCCACAGCTTCGCCGCCTTGTAGTCGTTCTTGGCGGTGGACTTCCAAGCGGGGTCGATATACAGCACTATCTCGGTGAAGTCGCGCCACGCTGGACGCTTCGCCCATCTTATCCAGTCCTGACGGAATACGGCACCCTCCACGATCGGGTTGTTCATGTACTCTTTCTGGAAAGAGCGGTACCCCTCGAAATCCTCAATCGCCTGCACCTCGGCGCGCGTCCACTTCGCCGCCCATGACACGCGACCCTCCTTGTCCAAAATATCGACCTGCGACACCTTTACGGACTTAATGGCGCAGATGTTGGCCAGTACCGACGTTTTGGAAATAAGGTTGCCCACCATGATGAAGCGGCCGCGGCCGCCGTCCAAGGCACCGAAAAGAGCCTCCTTCACCCAATCGGTGAGGCGGGAGACGCGGGCGGGGTTCTCGCAAAGCTCGTCGTCGTCCAAGTCGTCTATGACTATGTAGTCGGGACGGTGGGAACGATAGCGGAGACCACGCGGCGACTGTCCACGGCCACGGGCGAAAAAGGCTGTGCCGTCCTTTGTGACGAAAGCCCCCTCCTCCCATGTGCCGTTGTTGTACTGCTCGCCGAAGTCGGCGGCGTAACGCTTGTTGTACTGGAGCTCGGCCTGCAAGTCGGCCAGCAGCGTGTTTGCGTTGTCCTGAGACTTGCCCACCAGCACCATGACCCAAAACTGGCGAAGCGAAGCCCCGCCGTATATCTGCGCCTTTAGCCACATCGGGATAAATATGTCCAAGTGTGTGGACTTCGCCGCGCCACGGTGCCACTTATAGACCGCCTTTATATTTTTGTCGCAAATAATTTGCTTCGCGGCTTTGAGGTGGAACGGCGCGCACGGCGTTTGCTTGCCCGTCTGCGGGTTCGTGGTGTAGTGTGGGAAGTAATAGTCGACAAACGCGCCATAGTCGGAAAGCAGGCGTTTAATGCGCTGCTTCTTCTGCGCATCTGTCTCGTGGGTGTTCACGGTGGTGGCCTCTTGCACGTCCTCACAGTGAGCCTTCCACAGTTCCAACGCCTCTTTGGGCGTAAGTTTGTCGTACTTTGGCATTTTTACTTATTGATAAGTTTGTTTTGCATCAGATAATTAATGTACTGGTTGTGATACTTGTTAATGGTCTTCAAAAGCTCAGGCGTAATATCCTCGTCGAACTCGGCCTGAAACTGCAACCACTTGGAGAAAGCCATGAACACCTCGATAACGTCCACGATGCTGGTGTGCTTGTCGAGCTTTTCGATAGTGGCGGCGAACTTGGCCAGCTTGTCGCCCAAGCCGTTGGCCGCGTCTGGGTCGTCGCTGTCATTAACGGTCTCTATCATCTTGTCGACCGTGCGCAATAGCTTATTAACAAGTTCGGGGCGTGTTATGTTTTGCGCTGCTCGTTGCTCTACCCATCCGCCGACGTTCACCCACTTTGTAATGGTCTGGGCTGACACGCCCACTTTCTCGGCTATTACTTTCTGCTGTTCGCCCTGCATATAGAGGAGGCGGGCGTAGTCCTTTTTATCCTCAAGTTCTTTCTTTGTAATCATTCATAATTTAAACGCTTTTATGTTACTACTAAAACAAACGCCGACGCATCGCACAGCGGCAGGCATCGGCGTAATACGAGTGCAAAAGTCCCCATTTTTCGGCGAAAATAAAAAAAGAGTGTCAAACTTCGACACTCTTTTTTTGTAGCTCAGGAAAAGTCGCGACCTTTGCGGTCGTGTTTCATCGCGGTGTAGAGCAACGGCAGCTCGCTTGGCTCATTCCCAAGAGGTTGCAGGTTCGAGTCCTGCCACCGCAACGGTTAGGTTTTAGTTTTTAGTCATAATTTACGATTTTTGAGTTTAAGGTTATTAGATTTATTAGGGTAACGAAACACCATCGGAACGGTGGCCAGCTGTGAAGCCCGCCACCTTTTAAGTAGAACTTTTAAATTAAAAACAAGGATATGAAAGAAGTAGTTATTAACACCAGTGGACTGAACTGTTACGGCAGCCGCGTGCTGACGGCAGGACTGGACACGACGCAATATTGCAGGAACCCCGTGCTTCTTTGGATGCACCGCCGTGGCGGCGAGAATATGCCCATCGGCAAAATGGAGAACCTGCGAGTGGACGGCGACCGCCTGATAGGCACGCCCAAGTTTGACGAAAAGGACGAGTTTGCCAAGAAGATAGCGAGCAAATGGGAGGACGGCTACCTCAATATGTGCTCGGCAGGCATCGAAATACTTGAGTACAGCGTGGAGCCTAAAGACCTTTTGCAGGGACAGACCCGCGCTACCGCCACATCGTCGAAGCTGGTGGAGGTCAGCATCGTGGACATAGGGGCGAACGACGAAGCCCTGAAGCTGTACGGCGGCGGCAAGCTGCTGGAGCTGGCGGCTGGTCAGGACTGCGACCTCTTGCCACTTGTGAAGCTCTCGAAAGAAGAAACGCCGAAGCCTGAGCCAGAGGCGGAGGCACAGTCAAACGATAACATTAACACATTCAACATGAAGAAAGAGACATTTTTGCTCCTCGGCTTGCCTGAGACCGCGACCGAGGAACAGGTACACGCCGCCATTAAGGCCATGAAGTCAAAGGCGGACAACGCGGAGACGCTGACCCTCGCCGCCATCACGGCGCAGGTGGAGAACGCCATCAAGGAACACCGCATCACAGCCGACAAAAAGGATATGTTTATCAATCTCGGCAAGACATCGGGCGCGGAGACCCTGCGCCAGACTTTGGAGCTTATGCAGCCCGTGCGCAAGCCTAACGACGTGATCGACACCAGCAAGGACGCGCCACAGGGAGGCCAGCACGAACAGGCCACCTTTGCCAAGCTCTCGGAGGTGCCAGCCGACCAAATCGGCAAAATGCGCAAGGAGAACCCAAAGGAGTATATGCGCCTTTACAAGGCAGAGTACGGCATCGACTGTCCGAAGCTCGACGACTAAGGGGCGCGTTAAACGACTATTTAAACGGCATTAAACACCAATTAAAACAGATAACAAAACGAATGAAACGATTTAAGAAAGTATTGAGTTTTTGCATCATGCTTTTGCTGGCCGCGCTCAGCTTCGCGGCAAAGGTGGCTATCAACGGAGCCATCGGCGCGGGCATCGCCTATGTGTTGGGCGGCGAGCCTTTGGCGGGTGCAGTAGTGGCGAACTTGGTAGCCCTTTTCCTCTTGCCTTTCCTGCCCAAGGCGGTGGCGCGCGCTGGCGTGCTCACTGAGTTGTGGACGGGCGAAATGATTAAGGCGTTCCGCACACCGCCCGCAGCGGTGGGCTGGTATGACCGTGTACGCTCATACGACCAGTATGTGAACAACGACGTAATCCACTTCACTGAGCTTGGCGGAGACCCTACGGTGCTGGTGAACAACAAGACCTACCCGCTCAATATCACCAAGCTGGACGACGCGGACAAGCCCGTTTCTCTCGACCGCTTCGACACAGAGGCCACACCAGTGACCGACGACGAACTGCACGCCGTAAGCTACGACAAAATGGGCAGCGTGCTGGAGCGTCACCGCGAAGCCCTAAAGGAGACCACATGGCAAAAGGCAATCCATGCCTATGCGCCTGACGGCCACAAGGCGGGCAAGACGCCAGTCCTCGCCACTACGGGCGAAACCGTGGACGGCCGCAAGAAGTTCACCGTCGCCGACCTCGTGAACTTGAAACGCGAGTGCGATAAGATGAAAATGCCACAGGACGGCCGCGTGCTCGTTCTTTGCCCTGACCACAGCAACGACTTGCTGGAGACATCGAAGAACTACGCGGAGCACTACAACATCAACGACACGGAGGGCAAAATTACCCGCCTGTACGGCTTCGACATCTACGAATACAACGGTTGTCCTTACTTCAACCAGACAACGCTCAACAAAATTGCGTTTGGAAAGGCGGCAGGGGCAACGGACGCACAGGCATCGGTCGCTTTCCATGTGGGCAGCATGATGAAAGCGAACGGCTCGGTGCAGTTCTACCATCAGGACGCTGTGACCGATCCGCTCTACCACCGCAACCTCGTGAACTTCCGCAAATGGAACTTAGCCCTACCGCTCAAGGACAACTGCACACGCGCAGCCATCGTGAGCGCAAAGGCATCTTAACAATATAACCCGCTAAAGAATGGCAAAGCTAAAATATTTGGTCATTCACTGCACAGCCACAAAGGCAGGCCGTGAGGTGACGGCGGCGGAAATACGCCGCTGGCATACCTCGCCGCCGCCTGTGGGTCGCGGGTGGAAGCAGGTGGGATATACCGACCTTTTCCACTTGGACGGCAGTGTGGAGCGGCTGGTGAGGAACAACGAAGACGACAACGTGGACAGCTGGGAGATAACCAACGGGGCGGCAGGCTTCAACAGCGTAAGCCGACACGTCGTCTATGCCGGAGGCTTGGCAGCCGACGGCAAGACCCCGCAGGACACCCGCACGGCGGCGCAGAAAGAAGCCCTCAGAAAATACGTGCTGGACTTCCACGAGCGACACCCGCAAGTAATGATCGTCGGCCATCACCAACTAAACAAGGCCAAGGCGTGCCCGTCGTTCGACGTACCCGCGTGGCTTGAAAGCATAGGTATCAAACAATAATTAAAATGAATGAGCAGCGAAATAATAACCCTCATCGTGTCTTCACTGACGGCGACAATTAGCGCACCGCTGGGCGCGTGGCTCGGCGCGAAGCTGCAAAGCCAGAAGTACAAGACGGAAATCGACAGCCTGCGGGCGGAGGTACAGAAAAAACTCGCTGGCGTGAAAGACAGTGAACTGGAGAACGTGCGCAAGGCAAACGACATTTTGGTCGAGGGTATTGTTACGCCGCTTAAAAAGGAAATAAACAGTTTACGCCGTGACGTGGATAAATTCAGAAAAGCAGTGGAGAAAATACCTTCCTGCGCTCACGCTGACAATTGCCCTGTGTCTCGCCAGCTGCAAAAGCTCGAAGACCGCGACAACGGAGCAGACAACGACGACGCAGGAAAATAACGACTACCAGCAAAGGCTCGACAGCATGGTGAGGGTAGAGATAGGCAAGACGCTCACCCACCTGCATGAGCAGAACAGCCAGAGCGAAACGGACGTTATCATCTTCGACACCACACAGCCCGCCGACAGTTCGACGGGTCTGCCACCAGTGAAGGCAGCCGTGAAGCACCGCAAGAGCGTGCAGAGCAAGGACAGTACCGCACAGCGAAGCAGCGAGCAGGCAGCCACCAACGTGCAGAGGCAGACGCAGGACAAAGGCAAGAGACTGGCAGACACGAACAGCAAGACAAAGGAAAAGACAACACAGCCCGCACACACGATTTTCAATTCATGGCTCTGCGGGCTACTGTGCGTCCTGCTGGTCTGGGGCTTCATCAAGTACAAACGTAAAAACAAAAAATAATACAATGGCAACAAGTTTAACAATCGTGCGCCAGAATGGCAACGTGGCCAAGTCGCTGGACGGCCAAGACCACGTGAGCGGCTTCATCGCCTACCTTTTGCAGGGCGACATACCCGCCGCCTTCGCAAACGGCCAAGTGCAGGCCGTAAGCACCATCGACAAGGCCGAAGAGCTGGGCATCACGGCCGACTCGGACAAATGGAGCGTCAAGATGCTGCATTACCAGCTTGAGGAGATATTCCGCATCAACGACGGCATAAGCCTCTTTGTGGGTCTTTTCTCGAAGCCTGAGCAAATGACCTTCGCTGAGGTGGCGACCGTGCAGAACTACGCGGAGGGTGCCATCAGGCAAATGGCCATCTGGAACGGCGACACGGAAGTGACCGCCGACAACATCGCCAAGCTGGAGGCAGCCGCCGACGCTCTCGACAAGCAGAACGCGCCTCTCTCGGTGCTCTACGCGCCAAAGGTGAAAAGCTACAAGTCGCTTCCAACCGACCTCGCCGCAAGCTCTGAGCGCGTAAGCGTGGTTATCGCACAGGCTGGCAGCGGAACGGGCGCGGAACTCTACGCGGACAAAGGAAACGGCACCAAGGCCTCCGTGTCGGCCATCGGCGTGGCACTCGGCACGCTCTCAAAGGCGGCTGTGCATGAGTGCATCGCGTGGGTAAAGAACTTCCCGTCTGGCATCAGTGTGCCAGCTCTGGGCGACGGCAAGCTCATCAGGAACATAGACAAGGCGGAGCTGGAAAAGCTCGACAAAGCCCGTTACCTGTTCCTCAACACCGTGGTGGGCGTGGCTGGCAGCTACTGGAACGACAGCCACACCATGGACAGCGCGACCAGCGACTACGCCGCCATAGAGAGCGTGCGAACCATGGACAAGGCCGTCCGCGGAATACGCACCTACCTCACGCCTGAGCTGGGCGGAAACGTCTATATAGACCCCGACACGGGCAAGCTGCAATCCTACACCGTAAGCCACCTCGAAACGACGGCAAACATACCGCTGGAGGAAATGGAAAAGGCGGGAGAGCTGAGCGGCTACAAGGCGGAGATAGACCCCGAGCAGGACGTGCTCAGCACAAGCACCATCGAGGTGGTAATCAAGAACGTGCCCGTGGGCGTGGTTAGAAAGTTCAAGGTTAAAATCGGTTTTGTCAAATCCTTAGAGTAACAGCAGAATGAAAATACAGATTAAGAACGGCGTGCCTTACGTGAACGGTGAGGTCGTGGGCTGGGCGGACATCGTTGTTTCCCTCGCGGGCGTGCCCGTGACTGGCATCACTGGCGTGGAATATGAGGACGACCAAGAAGTGAACGCCGTGTACGGCGCAGGCCGTTACCCCGTCGGCTACGGAAAGGGGCGCATCACGTGCAAAGGCAAAATTACCCTTTTGCAGGAGGAGGTCGTTTCCATACAGCGGCAGGCACCAAGCGGACGCTTGCAGGACATCGCGCCTTTTAACATCACCGTGAGCTACTTGCCCGCAAACGGCATGATCGTGACCGACAAGCTACGCAACTGCCTTTTCTCGAAGAACTCGCGCAGCTGGAAAGAGGGAGACACCAAGCAGGAAATCGACCTCGACCTCATCATGTCGCATATAGAGTGGCACAACAAATAAACATTTAAACAACAATAAACAGGTATTTAAACAGTATTTAGGCTATGGCAAAGATACAGGAACAAAAAGTATATGACGGCGGTGTTACCGCTGAGCAGGTGAAAATATGGAAAGGGCAGCACCGCAAGGTCGCCCGCATCGAGGTGGAAGACGGCGACGAAAAGCACGTCGGCTATTTCAAGCGTCCAAGCATGGAGACCATGGCGGCCAGCACCAAGGTGGCGAAGACCGACGAAGTAAAGGCGGGCGGCATCTTGTTCGACGGCTGCTGGCTCGGCGGCAGCGAGTTTATGCGCACCGACCCTGTTTTGTTCGTACCGACAATGGCACAGCTAAACAACATCATGCTCGGCGCGTCCGCCAGCCTAAAAAACGCATAACGTCGCACCTGCTTCGGGTGGACGTGGAAGACGGAGAGGAAGACAAGGACGGGTTCGTGAAAGCCTGTGCGCTCATTCGTTCCAACTTGCACATCGACCCGACGGCGGGCAGCGACGACGACTTCGCGCAATGGTACGCCGAGGCTTTGTGGCTGGAAGAAATAAGGCTGAAAAATCAAGCTGAGGTGTTAGCGCGCGTTTTGTCCGCTTTGTTCGGCGAGCGCAAATCCATGTAAATGGCATGGCAGAAAGTGGCGAGCAGATAGAACGGCATGACAAGGAGACCGACGCCAACGAGCACCGTTACCACCTTAGCCAAAAATAAAAATACCGTCTCTATCATAATTTTGCCGTTATATTTAACACGGCTGCAAATATAACAAAATAAATTGAACTATGCAAGTTTTTAATTACAATTTTAATATAAACGGGAATTTTTCTCAGTCCATTACCCAAATGGCACAGCAGACCGACGCTTTCACGCAAAAGGCGCAGGGTGCCTGCGCGTGGTGTGAGAAATGGGCTGGAAGACTTGCAAAGCTCAATTTGGCATCGGACTACGTGCAGCAGCTCTCTGCCACATTCCGCAACTTCGGGCAGGCAAACGTAGAGCTCGACAGTCAGATGCACGACCTTTCGGCTGTGGCTGGTGTCACTGGCGAGGGTCTTAAAACGATAGAGAACTACGCCCGCGAGAGCGCGAAGACGTTCGGGTCGGACGCAGGCACGGCCGTGCAGGGCTACAAGCTGCTTCTCTCTCAGCTCACGCCAGAGCTGGGCAAATGCCCGCAAGCCCTCAAAGCCATGGGCGACGCTATACAGACGACCAGCAAGCTAATGGGAGGTGACGGCACGGCAGCGGCTGAGGTTCTGACCACCGCCATGAACCAGTACGGCGTAAGTCTCGCCGACCCTATGGAGGCCAGCCGCAAAATGGCTGAGATGATGAACACAATGGCAGCGGCCGGACAGGCAGGAAGCGCGGAGCTACCAGCCATCAAGGCGGCCTTGGAGCAATGCGGTATGGCGGCAAAGGCCGCAAACGTGAGCTTTGAGGAAACGAACGCCGCCATTCAGGTGCTCGACAAGGCGGGCAAGAAAGGCAGCGAGGGCGGCGTGGCTTTGCGTAACACGTTGTCGATACTATCGCAGGGGCGTTTCTTGCCAAAGGACACACGCGAGGAACTGGAGAAAGCGGGCATCGACGTTATAGCACTGGGCGACAAAAGCAAGAGCCTGAAAGAACGACTCGAGATGCTGAAGCCCATACTTAGCGACTCGGCACTTTTCAGTAAACTTTTCGGCATGGAGAACGCCAACGCCGCCCGCGCGCTTGTGCAGGGCACCGACTCGCTGGCGCACTTCACTGAAGCTGTGACTGGGACAAACAGCGCGGTGGAACAGGCGGGCGTTATCATGGAGAGCGCGGCTGAGAAAAAGGCGCGCTTCCGTCAAAAGATAGAGGATCTAAAGATAAGCTTCGCACAACTCACGGGTGGCGTGTCTTCTTACATCGGCATTATGGCAGGAATGCTCGTCCCCGTGTCTCAGCTCATGCCCCTTATACTTGGAACAGGCAAGGCCATCAAGTTTGTGGTAACGCTGAACTATACCTCCTATCTCGGACGCATCGCCACCATGGCACGCTCGGCGGCGGTGAGTATCGCGCTCATGGGCAGCCAGACGGCCATCACAAACGGCATTTCTCTGGGCTTCGTCGGAAACGTGGGGCGCGCCACCCTCTCGCTGCTTCGCTTCGCCACCGCTGGCATCTGGTCTGGCATCAAGGCGTTGGGCGCGTTCCTGCTCTCTCTCGTCACCACTGGCGGCGCGTCCGCCACGTTCGCGGGCATCGCGTCGGTGAGCTTCGGGGCTTTCAAGCTCTCGGCAGTCTCGGCGTGCAGGGCTGTGAGCATCGCCATAATGAACATCCCGATTATCGGCTGGATAGCGGCGGCCATCGCCGCGCTCATCGCCGTGGGCGTTTACTTCTGGAACACGTCGGTGAAGTTCCGCGCGGTACTGAAGGGACTGTGGGCGGCGTTCAAAGCCGTGTTTGTCGGCATCGGACAGCTCGCAAAGCAAACCTTCGGGGCGATAGGCGACCTCATAAAGGCAGCCTTTAAGCTGGACGCTGGGGGCATCACGGCGGCACTTAACAAGCTCAAGGGAGCATACAGCAGCTACGGCAAGGAGGTGGGCAAGGCGTTCAACGACGCTTACACCGCCGAAATGAAAGCGGGAGAAAAGGAGAACGCCAAGAAGACGGCCAAGAGGCAGGGCAAGCAGGCGGCGACATCGCCCGCAGGCGTGCCGAACGTGCCGACCCCGTCTGTGCCAGACGTTACGGGAGGCACGGCTGGGAAGACCAGCAGCAAGAAGACGGGCGGCGGCAGCGGCGGCAGTTCTGACAGCGGCGGCAAAATCCGAAACGTGAGCATTCACGTGGACAAGCTCGTGGAACGTCTGGAGATACACACCGCCAACCTGCAAGAGAGCGCGGAGCGTGTGAAGGACGTTGTGGCGCAAGCCCTTTTGTCCGCCCTGAACGATACCAACTTAGCAATGGAGTAAAAAGGAAATGTTACCAATCAGTTTTAAGTTTGTGGCAGCGTCCGCGGCCGTGCAGGCCAAGGGGTACCTCTACCGCTTCAAGCCCGCCCGCACGACGGCATCGCCAAGCTGGGACGGCGCGGGCGGCAGCATACTGGCCGAAGAAGTGGCAAGCCCGTACACAGATAAAAGTTTCTGGGCTGGCCGTTACGCGCTTTGCGAGCTGACATTCAGGAAAGAGAGCGGCGAGGAGCTGACGGTGAACGACGCGATAGCCGCCATATCGAAGCGCAAGAATATCGTCACCACCCAACTGGTGGGAATGGACGGAACCGTCAAGGAATACATAAACGACGGGGACTATGGCATCAACCTCATAGTGGGCGTGCAAGCCATCAAGGGCGGCAAAATCGTGGACGAATACCCATCCGACGGCATTACACAGCTGCGCAAGTTCTTCGACGTGAAAGAGGCCATTTATGTGCATTCTGAGTTCTTGGAACTTTTCGACATCAGCAAAGTGGTGGTGCAGGACTTTAGCGTGACGCAAGCCACACACAGCAACTACCAGCCCATCGAGTTGTCCCTGCTCTCGGACGGCGACTACAACGTGTACAGCACGGAATACAAATAAACGGTTAAACGGTATTTAATACCCCATTAAACGGCATTCATCATGTACAGGCTAACGGCAAAAATAGAGATAGCGGGCGCAAAGACGTGGCAGCTCGATTTTGTCACTGAGGTGGAAATCACCCGCGACACTGAGAAGCTGACGGACATCTGCAAAATCACCCTGCCCAAGAAAATAAAGTGGGACGGCGCGGCGGAAATCCCCGTCAAGCGCGGCGATACCGTCAAGGTGTGGCTCGGTTACGACGGCAGCAACGAACTGGCTTTCGTCGGCTATGTCAAGGAGGTGGGCTTCAAAACGCCCGTTGTGCTGGACTGCGAGGACGAAATGTTTAAGCTAAAGCAAATGCCAGCCGTGAAGAAGACCTACAAGAGCGTGACGGTGGAGCAGCTGTTGAAAGACCAAGGGCTAACGGACGTTAAGGTCATGGGCGAGCAGGCGTTGGGCGCGTACCGCGTCACGGCCGACACGGTGGCCAGTCTGCTGGGCAAGCTGCAAGAGAGCGGCATTCGTTCTTTCTACCGGTATGAGGACGGCAAGCCCGTGCTATACGCGGGTGTGATATTCGAGCGCGGCACGTCCGCATCGCAAGTGTTCGCCACTGGCGTGAACATCATAAACGACCAGAGCCTCGAACAGCAGAAAGCCGACACCATGCGGCTGAACGTGAAAGCGGTGAGCATCATGCCCAACAACAAAAAAATAAAGGTGGAGGTCGGCGACGCTGACGGCGAACGCCGAACGATCACCACATACAACAAGACGGAAAGCCAGCTAAAGGCATGGGCGGAGCAGGAAATCAAACGACTGAAACGCGACGGCCTCAAGGGTAGCCTTACGACATTCGGCTACAAGCTGGTCGACAAGCTCGACACGGTGGGCATCAAGATAGACGGCGCAACCATGGGCATTTATCAGGTGAAAAAGAATGTCATAAAATACGGCTCTGGCGGTTATCGCCAAGAAATAACGCTGGGGCTGAGAGTAGCAGAGTAAGGACATGAACATCGCGACAATGATTAGGCAGCTCGCTGGAGACAGCGGCAAGGGCATGGGCTTCACGGTAGGCACCGTCACAGCGGTGGACAAAACAGCCCGCACGGTGGACGTGCAGCCGCTCAATGAGGACGCGCCGCTGCTGGGCGTGAACCTGCAAGCAAACCAAGAGAGCGCGGTCGGCGTGGTGCAGATACCGCGAAAGGACAGCTTTGTAATGGTGGGCTTTGTGCAGGACGGCGCGGCTGGCATGGTTCTGCTGTGCGACGACATAGAGGAGGCGCAGGTGGTCGTCAAGGACACCGACACGGCCAGCGTCGTGGTAAATGAGAAGGGAGTTTGCATGAACGGCGGCTCGCTCGGCGGGCTGGTAAAGGTGGAAGACATCACCAAGCGGCTGAACCTCATAGAAAAGGACATCAACAACCTCAAGCAGGCGTTTGCCAGCTGGTCGCCAGTTCCGCAAGACGGCGGCGCAGCCCTGAAGGGAGGCGTGGCAAGCTGGGCGGGTCAGCAGCTGACGGAGAGCAAGCGCGGCGACTACGAGAACGAAAAGGTAAAGCAATGAACGGACTAATAACGGACATCGGCACGGGCGACCTGCTTGTGGAGCACAAGAGGGCGGTCGTTACGGATAGCGACGGGCAGACGGTGGAAGCCGTGCTCCTCGCACAGCGCGGCGAGTTCAAGGAACGCCCGCTCATAGGCGCGGCGGTTAGGCAGCTACAAGGCGGCTGCAAGGACGTGTTCTGGCCGCAAGAGACAAAGAAAATGATAAAGGCCGCAGGCGTGGAAGTCACCCGCGTAAAGGTGGACGCTGACGGCACGATAAACATAACATAATACAGCTATGCAGATAACAGTAAAGGACAGACAGAGCCTCGCGGACATCGCCGTGCAATATCTGGGCGGCGTGGAGGGCATCTTCGCGCTGGCGGAGCGCAACGGCATCAGCATCACGGCGAAGCTGAAAGACGGGCAGACGCTCGACTGGGAGCTGGCCGACACTGTGGACGCTACTGTGCAAAAGACATACGCCGCGCAGGGCATAGAGCCAGCGACCGACATTCCGCAAAAGGAAATGGAAGCCCTGCTGACGGCTACAAAGAAATATTTTGCTGGCTGCATCATTCCACGGCCACCGCGCCGCGAACTCACGATCGTGGACGAAGTGACGGCGGCAAAGGGCTGGACGCTCTCTGGCATCGGCTCACAGTTCGACAGCGGCACATACACGCAAACGGAGCGTGAGGACGGCATCGTGGTGAACAGGGCTAAGAAAGTTATTAAACAACTGAGTGAGGGCAAGGAGGTGACCAGCGAGAGCGGGCAGACACTCGCCCGAATATTCGGCAACCAATTCGACGATACATTTGCATAATGGTGAAACTGACAGAAAACAAGGTCGCGGAGATAGACACCTCCGCACTGGAGAAGCGGGCGCGGGACATTCGCGACGCTGTGGTAACAAAGAGCGTTACCGTGGAAATGGTCGGCAGCCTCTTCGCCGACCTCATAACAGCCTGCGGCAACGTGAGGGACGCGCTGGCTTTGTTCCTCGGCACCAACGTGCAGGAGATAACCAGCGACATAGACAACAGGCTGGCGGGCGTGGACGCAGCAACCAAGGAGGCAAACGCGGCCACGCAGAAGACGGAGGCGACCCGCGCGCTGGTGGACAACCTCGTGAGCGTGCTCAGCTCTCAGAACGTCGCCGCGCCCACAAGGCTGGAAATTACCGACTGCCCCAAGGAGGTGACGCTGGGCAACCAGCAGCGGCCACGCATCGAAGCGAAAGCCCTGCCCGCCTTTGGTATCGGCTCGCTGCTTTTCATCGGCGGCGGCGACGTGCTGGAGGTGACACCCGACGGCCGCATCATCCCGCTGGCTGAGGGCATGGGCAAGGTGAACGTGATAGCCACGGTTAAAACAAGTATTTACAAGACACTGACCATCGCAGTAGTGCCGCCACGCATCAGGCTGACGGGCGGCGGCATGAGGCTCGACGGAAAAGGTAACATAAGGCTGACGTAATGGAGACAAGACACATAAACGTAAAATCCGACTTTGTTATCCGTGAGCGTTTCCGCGACGGAACAGGCAAGGTCGTGGCACTGCCCGACGTGGACTTCGAGCTACGCTACTGGGTGGGCAGCAAATCGGTTAAGGCATCGCGAAAGAACGGCGTGCTTACCAACTGTGTGGCAGACGGTGACGCCCTGCTGGTGATATTCAAAGACCATGGGCTCGGCGAGGGAAAGCTGCACCATGAACTACACCTCGCGCAGGACAACCCGCTGTTTGGGGACGGCGTGCAAAACGTCTATTATCCCGAAAGCCTGCATATCTGGCTTTGGGACAAAATGGGCGACACCGAGGGAGTGATAGAAAGCGACTGTGTGGCTGCATACACTCGCGGCTACAAGTTCACGTGGGAAGACTTCACGCCCGCCAATATACTGGAGCTACAAAAGCCCGCAACGGAGGCCGCACAGCGCGCCGACACAAACGTGCGGGAGTTTATAAGGGTGGCACAGGAAAAGAGCGACACAGCCGTTAAAAACGCGCAAAACGCCGCATCTGAGGCGAAGACGGCGACCACGGCCACAGTGACGGCCACGACAAACGCCAACACCGCGACAGCGGAGAGCAAGAAAGCTACCGACGCGGCGAACGACGCGACGAGAAAGGCAGCCGCCGCCACTTCCACGGCAGACACCGCGACAAAGAACGCAAAGACGGCGACCGCAGAGGCGACCACCGCAACCGACGCGACGAAAAAGGCAACCACAGAGAGCATTGACGCGACGGGCAAGGCCAAGACGGCGACCGCCTACGCAAATGAGGCGGGACAGCAGGCTGCGGCAGCCGCCGAAAGACTGGAGGCGACACGCGGCGAAATGGAGATTGCCATCGCGAGAGCCGAGCAGGTGGTGCAGGGTGTCCCGAACGGTCTAAAGGTGGAGGCACCAGAAACCGTCACGCTGGGAAACCCCGCCAAGCAATACATAAAACCGCGAGTGAAGCCAGACGGCTGCGCCCAAAACGTCATATACCAGACGGACGGGCAGAGCATCGAGGTGGAGCCAAGCGGCGAGATACAGGCGCGTGAGGCGGGCAGCACCCGCGTACACGTCATCCCTACGCAAGGGACTAAGTATTACAAGACTATCAAAATAGAGGTCGTACCGCCACGCATCAGACTGACCAGCGGCGGCATACGCCTCGACAAACAAGGAAACATACGTTTAACATAACATATAAATATTATGGCATTAACAGCAGAACAGGAAAAAGGCGTGGTGGCAATGCTGGCAGCCTTTCAGAATGGCAAGCGCATCAACGAGCTGGACGCTGCAAAGGGCGCGCTCAAGGATATGCGCATCGAAGTAATGGACGAAACGGGCGAGACGCACAGCATGGAACTGGCCGACGCTGTGGCTCAGGCAGGCAACCCGATAGCGGGTCGCTACTGGAACACCGCGAACGCCACACCTACGGCGGCGGGCTACTACGGCAGTCTTCAGGCACTGCGCGACCTGCCTGCAAAGCTGGGGCTCGGTCGCTACCTCGTGACCGACGACCGCAAGAAGCGAAAGCTCGATCCCACCGACAGCACGAAATACGCCGACGGCAGCCCCGCGGCTCTCGACGGCTCACAGGGGCAGTGTATGTGGTGCTGGAACGGATTTATCGCGAACATCTTCAATGAGGGCGGCGTGCAGGTTAAGTGCATCACGTTCGACAAGCCTGTGGGCAACGGCGTGAGCATCCGCATCCCCGCGGGCGGCACAAGCTGGCTCGGCGCGGGTGTAATGGACAGAACGAACCAGCTGCTTTGCAGCGTCATTTCAAACGCTGAGCAGTTCCGTGGCGGCGGTGGTTCCGCGCTCAATGCAAGCAGCTACACCAAGGCACCAAAGGCGGACGCGGCGCAACTCACCATGCTGGGAATGCCCGCCACCAATATAAGCACTACCAGTTTCGGCACATACGCCCGTAAACGTGGTGAGGGCTGGGAGGCCAACTGGTTTGTGGCTCAGTTCGTGGTCGAGTTCCTTTTCGAGGTTATCATGGGCACACAGAACAGCCAAGCGACATTTAACGCCGACAAAGACGCTAACGGACTTTATCAGGGCGGCTTCGGTACTGGAGTCACCGATATGCCAGACTGGGGCAACTATAACGGCTATTATCCCGTAATACCTACAAGTGTGGGACTGGAGGCAGGCGACGGCATTTGCTTGGTGGACTACAAATTGCCAGACGCGACCGACGAGGGCACATACAAGGCTTTCAAGGTTCCTGTATTCTTCGGACTGGTTCACGCGGGCTACGGCAGCTTGTGGCGTTGGGTTCGCGGCCTCATTATGAACGCTGGCGACAAAAAAAGCGAAGTGTACATTTCGCGTTCAATGTTTGCAGCTTTCGATCCCTCGACCATAAACGACAAAATCAAGGTGGCGGAATGCCCGCGTTCTGAGGGCTACATCAAACGCAAGAGTTACAACGGTCTTTGCTGTATGCCTACAGAAGTGGGCGGCAGTGCTACGACCTACTATTGTGACTACTTCTATACAAACGCCAATACAAGCAAGGGTCTTCGCGTGCGTGCGGCTGGCGGTAGCGCGTACGGCGGTACGAGTGCAGGCGCGTCCTGCACGTATTCGAACTTCGCGGCCACGAATACGAGCACGATCTACTCGTCGCCCCTCTGCTATTTTGAGAGCGACCCGATAATCGAACAGGCTGCGTAAGCGTGGGCGAAAGCGACCGAAAAAAATAAGTGAATAAATTAAATAAAAATGTTCTTTGACTTGTTGAGCTGAAACAGTGAGGCAGCAGGCGGCGAGGGTGTTTCTCTCGCCGCCGCAAGGCGGCCAAAATTCTGAGGCACGAAAAAGATATAATTTGCGGTTTGGAGTAAACCGCTGGCGGACTTCCCCGCGTCGGGTCTTCGCGTGCGTGCGGCTGGCGGTAACGCGAACGACGGTACGAAAGCAGGCGCGTCCTACACGAATACGAACAACGCGGCCACGAATACGAACACGAACTACTCGTCGCCCCTATACTTTGCAAATAGAGAAATACAGCGATATGGAAGGAGCCATGCCTCTCGGCAAAAGATAAAAGTCAAAAAGGGTATTAGTAGGACGGCTCGCCGCCTCGAAAGTTCCCGACTATGCAAAGCAGAAATGACATGAAAAGAAAAGGTTATCTTTTTGAGCAAATTTGCTCGGTGCCCAATTTGTTGGAAGCCCATTTCAATGCAAGCAGGAAGAAGCGCAAACGCTCTGAGGTAATCGCTTTCGAGTCTGACCTTATGGCCAATATCGAGAGCATAAGAAACGACCTCGTAAACAAGACGTTCCACACATCGGAATATAGCGTCTTTATCAAGTATGAGCCTAAACGCCGTGAAATCTACAAACTGCCATACCGCGACCGCGTGGTGCAGTGGGCAATAATGCAAGTGCTTGAGCCTATCTGGGTGAGATGCTTCACGGCCGACACCTACGCTTGTGTAAAGGGGCGCGGTCTTCATACGCTGCTGCGCAACCTGCGCCGCGATTTGAGAAAAGACCCCGACGGGACGCGGTACTGCTTTAAAATGGACGTTCGCAAGTTCTACCCGTCCATCACTCACAGCGTACTGAAGCAGGTGGTACGGCAGAAGTTCAAAGACCCCGACCTGCTGTGGCTGCTGGACGACATCATCGACAGCGCGGACGGCGTGCCCATCGGCAACTACATAAGCCAGTATTTCGCGAATGTGTACCTCTCGGAGCTTGACCATCAGGTAAAGGAAGTTTTGCACGCTCGCTATTATTACCGCTACGCCGACGACATCGTGGTTCTCGACAGCAGCAAAGACCGCTTAAAGGGTGTTGAAGTGTTTATTAATCACTATTTAAACACTGAGCGGATTTTGCAGATGAAAGGCAATTACCAGATATTCCCCGTCGAAGCCCGCGGCATCGACTTTGTGGGCTATGTCACGCGACACGCCTATTGCAAGGCGCGCAAGCGCAATAAAAAGGCACTGTGTAGAATTGTGGCGAAGCTAAGGAAGAAAGGCCATACATCGAAAGAAATACGCTTGATGGTGGCCTCGCGCCACTGTAACAGCATCAATTTATTAAGGAGTTTAGATATTATGAAAGAATGGACTGAGGTTAAGAAGACGGGCACGACCCTTACTGGCTCTAAGCTGCACATCGACACCATACTGAACCGTGAACTTCACGTGCAGGCGGTGGACATCAAGCCATCGAGCAGAAACGACGGCAACTGCCTGACCATTCAGTACGAAATTTTCGAGCAACTGAAAAACAAGGACGGCGAGCTGCTTTGGAAAGACGAAGCCAAGACCGCCGCGCTCATGGGTTGGGTGCAGCATATCACCTTTACGGGTTCCAAGAAGCTGGAGGAAGACTTCACGGGCGTGGACTTTTCCGAACCCGTGCGCTGTCAGATTATCCGCCAGCCGCTCGAAAAGGGACACTGCTTCTATACGGTAAGACCAGTTTAACAACAAATAAAAAATATCATCATGTATAAGGTTAGTTACATCGGCAGAAAGAACTTTGTGAAGTTCGACGACGAACATTACCTGCTTTACCTCAATGAGGAACAGGCAGAAGTTAAGAATGAGAAAACGGGCGACATCATGCAGGGCTATGCCTACACAGGCTCGCAGCCTGACGGCGGCACTCTGGTGGAAGCCAAGGACGTGACCGACGACAACCGCCGCGCCAAGTTCGTGGCGGGTCTTATTGGCACGGAATACGACATCGACAGCCAGATAGCCATCCTCGCAAATGGCAACGACACCGACCAGCACGCGCAAGAACTCAAAGACTTTGAGGACAACCGCCGCGTGGTTAAGGAGACGATCGACGAGCTGTTAGCCCGCGAACTCTAAAGCATCACGCCTATGGCTCGCAGTATATCAGACATCAAAAAGGAAATGACAACGGCGTTCGCTCAGGAGCGCGCTGTTGTCAATGCCTACGGGCTGGACGCTCGCAAGTCGTTCGACCAGCAGTTTAGTGCCGTGAGCATCGAAAGCATCCTGTTTTATTGCTTCGCGGTCGCCGTATGGGCGGTCGAGGTGCTTTTCGACAAGCACAGCGCGGAGGTGGACACACGCATCGAACAGCTCGAACCTCATACACTACGTTGGTATGTGAACAAGGTAAAGGCTTTTATGTATGGTTATAAGCTCGTTTCCGACACTGACCGCTACGACACCAGCGGAATGAGTGACACCGACATCAATAAAGCCCGCATCATTAAATATGCCGTAGCCACAGAGGACGACTCCATGGTTTACATCAAGGTAGCAGGACAGACGGACAACGGCAAGCCGTGCCTGTTGAACAAAAGCCAGTTTTCCGCCCTGAAGCAATATGTGAACGAGATAAAGGACGCAGGTGTAAGCGTGCAGCTTCGCAATGAGGAGGCCGACCTTATCAAAATAAACCTCTTTGTGTACTATGACCCCACCCTTATGAATGAGCGCGGCGAACTTTCGGACGGTTCAAAACCTGTGGACGAGGCCGTGCTGTCCGTCATCACAAATTTGCCGTTTAATGGCATCTTTAGGAACACCGACCTGCTGGAGGCCATAAAGTCGATACCCGCGGTCGTGGTCGTGGACATCGACAGCGCAAGCGGTGGCATACAGGCGAAAGCCCGAAACGCCGACCGCTATTCTTCAGTTGTGGGCTACAACCGCCCTTATAGCGGATATTACGAGATAGAGGGCGGCAGTGCCAACGTGACATATAAAGAATATAAATCGATAGAATAATGTTTGAAATCGACTTAAAGAAGCTCGTTTTGCAACTTCTTCCGACATTCTACCGCCAGCAGCTCATTTTCGGGGTGCTTCGCGCGGCTCTCGGCGGACTGCAAGCGGTTTACGACGCTTTTACGAAAGCGCGTGTCGCCCACATCTACCGACTGACCCATAACGGGCAGGTCTGTTATCTTCGCGCTGTGCTGAATGATGCTTTTGCAAGTCCAAGCGGCACAAAATTCGAGATTTTGACGATAGAGCGGGACGGCGACTGGCTGTATGCCATCACTGAGGCCGGCAGCCGTATAACGATAGCAACGGCAGAAGACAGCTTCAATGAAAAGGGCGAATATCAGGACAACAAACTGGTCGTCCCTGTGCTTTCCAACGAGGCCATGCTTACGGCACAGCAAAACAGCTTCATGGTGGCCGTTCCCGCTGACCTCTACCAAACGAACCTCGCCGACATCAAGGCTTTGGTCGATAGCTATAAATTAATATCAAAACAGGCGATATATACGCCGATAAGTTAAACTTAACATCATGCAAAAAGGAAATTATACAAACACAGCAACCGCATCTGGCGGACAGGGTAAATACCCGCTATCCACGCAAACGCTGGACTTCATACAGCAGCAAATCACCCTTTTACAGCAGCTTGGTTTCATCGGCGGCAACAAATACATCCTGAGACAGCCAGACGGCACACAGACGGGACTCGCTTTCATCGACGGTGAAGTTTTCACGCTGGCCGCAAAGCCTACGCCGTCGGCTAACATCAAGTTTGTAAACGTCACGACGAAGACGGAGGACATAAAGGCAGACGGCGAGACATACAAGGAGGCGCGAACTTACCGCACGGCCGCGCTTGCTTCTTCTGCCAGTGGCGAGTCCTACGAATACGCAAAATTTACCGTGCTGGAGAGCAACCAGACACTAAGCGAGAAAATAAAGCAGGTGCCGCAAGTGGTGCTCACTTACCTGCAAGACATTCTCGCTGAGAAAATGCCGCTTTTGACCAAGGAGGGCATAACACAAACTCAGCTCGACACGCTTACGACCCCGTGTGTCGTAAGGTGCTCGAAATCGGTAAAAATCGGCGGTTTTGCCGACTATGGGCTTGTGGTTCTACCAAATGGCAATAGCGGACAGAACACTGGGGTAAGCCAGTACGTCCACCTTCCTGACGGCCGCAAATACTACCGCATCAACGACGGCGACGACTGGCTGGGTGATTGGAAACTGGAGGGACAGAGCCTTAATCTGGAATGCAAGATTGTGAGCGGCACGGTTTATATTCGTCACGGAAGCCTACCAGAGGGCTGCAAAATAATCATGGTGCGCAAGAAACGCCGCTCGCGCTGGCGTAGCACTGGAGGCGCGAAGTCATACGCCAAGAACAAAGGAAAGCGCATCAAGAGAGCACCAAAACGCCAGTATGTGCATTATAAGGGCGTCGTTTTGAATACATCGACACCAAACACTTGGTATGTGCCGCGCTGCATCGAGGTGGAAGACCAGAAATTATATGGCAATATGCTGAACTGCGAACTTGGCGGCCTGTGCCGTCCTTTTGTGGTGCAAGAGGCCAACGACGCAAGCGGTAATGAGATTTACCGAATGGCAGGCGTGCGCAACAAGGTGACAAATAAAAAAAGTAGCCACACGCAAAACAGTGCCTACACTCAGATAGGCATTCAAATAGTCAGCTACAACGCTGACGGCTCGGTTGCCGTGGGCGGTAGTATCCTAAAGCTAAAGTATCATCTGAGACGGCTAAAACGAAAGATAGGGACACAGACTGTAAAAGGAAAGACTTATCCCGTATATAAGTACACTTATTATCGTTCGTTTTCCATGGAATAGGACAAAAAAAAAGAGGTGCGCTTTGCGTTCCTCTTTTAAGTCCCTGCGGTCGTAACTCAATGTATGCCGTGCTTTTTAAAAATGGTTATTTGCCAGTTTTTAGTTGTTATCCAAATAATCGGGAGCATTTTCGCTACCAAACGGAGAATAACAGTGGAGCAAAGGGACGGGTCAAAATATTGCTTATAACCCCAACATAGGGGAGCTCACGATACTCTCGCGGCCATAGCATTTCGAACTTAAAACCCTGCGGCAGGGTTCTGCACGTCGCCGTAGCTAACAAACCTGCTGCAAAGATACACTTTATAAAAATAAAAACAAAATAAATTAAATATAATTTGCAAAAAGCTGAATGAATAAACGGTTTTCAAGCTCGCCTCTGCCATTTAGAGGCTCTAAACGCTACTATATTAAGCGTTTTCGTGAGGTTCTTGCACAAGCTGACGACATCGACACAGTGGTCGACCTTTTCGGCGGCTCTGGCTTACTTTCGCGTGTGGCAAAAGATATGCTACCAAATTGCCGCGTTATTTATAACGACTTCGACCATTACGACCAAAGGTTGGCAAATGTGGCCAATACAAACGCGCTGTTGCGTTCTATTGCGCCATTGGTTGCAACTGTACCAGACAACAAGAAAATCCCCGCAGAAACAAAAAAAACAATACTGGAGCTATGCGCTAAGGCAGAGAAGAAACACGCGGTCGATTACATCACGCTTTCAGGCTCACTTTTGTTTTCGGGAAACTGGGCGCAAAGTTATGAGCAGCTAAGCAAACAAACCATGTACAATAGAATGGTAAAAACCGACTACGACGTGACAAATTACCTGCAAGGACTTGAAGTGACACATTGCGACTACCGCGAACTTTTCGAGGCTCACAAGGAAAACAAAAAGGCTTTGTTCTTACTCGATCCTCCTTATTTGCAGACAGAACACAGCGCATACAAAGCCGACACATATTGGCAGCTGAAAGACTATTTAGACGTTCTTACGCTGCTGAACGGCACAAAATATGTTTTATTTACATCAGGCAAAAGCCAGATAATTGAGCTTTGCGACTGGATAAACAAACAGTTTAATGCTACGCTGCTGAATGGCGCACAAAAGTACGAACAGAACAGCAGAATAAATGATTTTGCAGCTTACAAAGACATTATGATCACGAAACTGTAAACTTTTATTTGCTCAGGCTTTCACAAGCAGAGACAAACAGACGCGAAACAACTTGAAGATGGAACGACAAAAGCGCAAACTTTCGCCGTTCCAAAATGGATGCAACACGACAAATTGAAGCCGAAAACAGCCTCATTAATTCTTTTGCAAAGATACGAAAAATTACTGAGAAAAACGAATTTTTTAAGTATTATTTGTACGGAAAATACAAACTTTTTTCACGACTGTAAAATACTGAAAAACAAAGGCTTTTAAGCAGCGTTTAAACACCGATTAAAAGCCTTTTAAATGATATTCCAAGCTGGAAGACGAACCGCGAAAAAATGGGGAAAAATGCACATTTCGTTTTGAAAATTTGTACAAATCGTTTTCGCGATTATACAATTTCATCGAAAACTTTTTGGATAGCGTCACAGTATTTGTCAACTATATCCTTGGGCATACCGAGGGCAGAAATGGCTTGGCGATTTTGTTCGATTATCGTTTCTTTGCCAGAAATAGCCATGCCAGCGAGCGATATAATAAAATCCGCTTTACCTTCAGCAGCAAGCATCATGGCAATGGTACCCCCTTCACTGTGTCCGAGTAAGCCCACCTTGTTGAAGCGTTTACGCAGCAAGGGTAGGGCAGCTGCTGCATCCTGACAAAAGTCCTCGGTTGTAAAGTTGTAAAAGTTAACGCTCTTGTCACCCCAGCCACGGTCATCATAACGTAATGAGGCAATGCCTTGGCGAGCAAGTGCATCGGCAATCACAGCAAAAGGTTTATGGTCAAACAATTCCTCATCGCGGTTTTGTTGTCCGCTGCCTGTTATCATAAGCACCACAGGCGTGTTCTTTGAATAGTTCTCGGGCAAAGTCAGTGTACCATTGAAGGTGAATCCAGCATTTGTAAAACTTACGCTTTCTTCTTTGTAGGGGAATGGAGCTTTTGGGGTTTGTGGACGTTTAACCATTGTTTTGCCTGGTTTAAGGGTCAGTGGCAAGGGAAAACCATTTTGTATGAATGTACCCTTTATTTCATCGTCTGCCATTTTTCCTTCAAACGTAGCCCCAATCATTCCTATCGTAACTTTTATTGTGCCATCTTCTTTCATGGTCTTTTCTGCTGGGATGCCTTTTGCACCTTGCAAAGGAGAGTCGATGGTGCAGCCGTCTTTTGTAAAGTTGAACACCAATGGCAATTTATTTCCCATGACGTTAAGTTCACCCTTCCATGCACCTTGTTGGGCGTTGGCAGTAATAGCCCATAGAGCGAGTAGGGCAGCTGTTAGTGTTTTTCTGAGTGTCATTGTATCCTTGTTTTGAAAGTTGAAAAAAATGTGCCGAATGTAGCCTATCTTATCCTATGCAAAGATAGTGCAAACCGAATGCAAAAAGCCAAGCTTGCTTGAGATTTTTGCTGAGGTGCAGCCTATCTTATACAAAGATAGTGCATAATTTAAGAAGTCATATCTTTAGGATAAAAAATGTCCTCAAAAAGTCTATTGATTAACTCGGGCAAGTTAATTGATTAACTTTGCCTTTTCTATTGATTAACTCGTACGTGTTAATCAATAGACTCAAAAAGAGGAATATTGAATACGGATTTTGCTGGTGGGACTGATGCCTTACTTTTCGGATTGAGGAGGATGAAAAAGAAGATAGTTTCTTGCAAAAAAGAAGTTCTTATCGGTTTCTCCCCAAAAGCAAACCAAAAGTGTCGAAAAAAAGTATGTTGACTTACTTTGCCATTTAAGTTAACTTACTTGGCAAAGTAAGTTAACATACTTGGGCATGTTAGTTAGGTTACTTTTTGAAGGGGGTATCCTCAACTTTTCATGCGCCAACCTTCCATTCGGTAGGGTGTTCAAAATCCATAATTTTTTCTGCATGATATTTGATAGATTTATCAAGATTTTTTACTTAAATAATCAGACATTGGGTTTTACTGGTGACCCATACCCTCACATAGTTTGTATTACCTACTTACGCGAGTTCGAGATAATATTCTAAAAAGTAAAGAGCAGAAAAACATCCAACCT
>ERZ1023617.88-NODE-88-length-41853-cov-26.263721_pt1 | contig 41853 bp, 17 predicted proteins | sample MGYA00380328_ERZ1023617 | MGnify/ENA primary metagenome ERZ1023617 (study PRJEB33179, sample SAMN07448977) | human gut metagenome | biome: Human-gut; feature: Human associated habitat; material: Faeces | host: Homo sapiens | place: India: Bhopal | collected...
GCCAAGGCACACACGATGGAGATGGGCGTGAAGTATATCTTCCGCGACAACAGATCTAACGATGACCGATATATTCGTCCCAATGGTACGTCTGATGAATACGTGTTTGACGATGAATATTCCACGCACTACCGTCACGAGAACGACATCCTTGCCGCTTATCTTGGCTACGGACTGAAGCTCGGCAAATTGTCCGGCAGACTCGGTGTGCGTTATGAGCATACGTTCCAGAAAATAAAGTATGCGCTTGGAGTGGGGGAGAGCTTCTCCACCGACTTCGACGATGTCGTGCCGTCAGTAAGTCTTGGCTATAGGCTTAACGATGCTCAGAGTCTGCGCCTTGGCTATAATATGCGTATCTACAGACCAGGTATTTGGTCGCTCAATCCTTATCTGGACCAGACCAATCCCGAGAGTCTGTCGCAGGGCAACCCTAACCTTGTGAGCGAGAAGAACCATAACGTGCAGTTCACGTATAATCTCTTCGCTTCTCGCTTCTCCACGAGTTGGACGCTGCGTTACAGCCTCACTAACAATAACATAACGAGCGTGACGACGCTTGTGGACGACCGTACGATTGAGAGCGTGAAGAATCCTACGGGCAACCTTGTCAACTACACCACATACCGTAATATAGGACGCACGCAGATGGCGTCATTGTCGGGATATCTGAGTTGGACGGTCTTTCGCAACACCCGTCTTAACCTTAACCTTTGGGGCGACTATTCTGACTATGATGACCGCCAGTCGCTGCATAACTATGGTTGGTCGGGATCTATGAACGGTGGCGTGCAGCAGACTCTGCCGAAGAACTGGAAGTTGAGCCTTAACTTCGGTGGCTGGACAAGAAACACAGGATTGCAGTCGAAGAGCGACGGCAACTACTATTACAGCATGACAGCACAGAAGTCGTTCCTAAACAACCGCCTCAACTTCTACATGTATGCCAACAGCTTCTTCCAAACGGAGAAACACAGCAAGCATACCGTAACGGGCGAGAACTTCCTCAACCGCACCGACTCGTCATACAATCCCTGCCGCTTCGGACTGAGTGTAAGCTGGCGCATCGGCGAATTGTCGTCGGGCGTGAAGAAAGCTGAGCGCAGCATCGAGAATGATGACGTAAAGAGCAAGAAATAATGATTCAATTAGTAGTTATTAATTTTTAATTATTATTTGGAGGAAAGTTAATATGATGAGAGGCTGAGTCAAATCTAAGGAATTGAAATATATGTATATTCCTCTCAATTCCTTAGTTTTGACTTTAGCCTCTTTATATATTAGTAAGGGCGCAGCCCAATTAATAATTAAAAAATAATAATTAATAATTAACAAACCCTTCCTTTGTGTCCTTCGATATGTCGCGCTTTGGCCATGGCACTACGAGCATCAGTCCGGCGAGGATGATGCAGGCGTAGATAGTCCATCCTGACATTTCCTTTATGGCGGAGAGAGTGGCCTGTATCTGCACCTTACCCTTCGTTGACATGGCTGCCATGTTCTGCGCTTCCGTCTCGCTCTTGCCCTGATACTGCATGCCGCGGGCAGTCATGTCGTAGGTCATGGCTGTCTCCGTGTTGGTTCGGTCATAGTCATGGGCGTAGCGGGTGATGTAGTATTGCTGGCGGTGCTGGAACACCACCTGATAGAGAGCCGAGCCGATGCCCGGAGCTATTACCATACGCACGGTGAGCATGATGCACACCCACGTGGAGAGCAACTTGTACGGCATACGCTGGTTGGCGTATACGGCGATGAGCGAATAGAGGAGCATCATTCCCGTGGCACGGATTACGACCGGCCATTTCATACGTTCCAGCATACCGTCTGTCTGCACCTCGAAATACATAAACAGCGAGGCGGCACCTATGAGCAGGAAGCCAAGGGCGAAGAACCACTTGAAGTGTACACCCTTGCTATTGAGAATCAGGATGGTAACCAGTCCGATGAAGTAACCGAGCAACACCCAGTTGCCGAGTACTGCCACCTGCATCTGGTCCGTCTTCATACCCACCCCCACGAAGATGTTGACGAGCATGGAGCTGGAGTTGCATATCATCAGTCCGATGAAGAGCAGGATGCCACCCTGTATGCTGCGCGACTTGAAAGCCTTGAGCATGAAGTAAGGCGATCGGCGCGTCTTCTCCAGATAGAAGAACAGTAGGGACGACACCACGCATATCACTGTTGCCCAACGGATGTTCGGACTGTCATACCAGTCGTACACCTTGCCGTAAACCGTCACGTAGACAAATGAGCAGCACATCAGGCAGAACACCACCACATTGCCGAACTTAGAGAACGACAGCGGGCTATGCTTCGTGGGGTAGGGATTGTAAGGCATGCAAACCAAGGTGATGAGCAATGCCACGAGGATGGCGCCGAGCATGGCGTAATACACCATCTGCCAATGATAGTTGTAGGCGAACCATGCCGTTATCCACGTGCCTATCTGTCCGAGAAGCATAAAGAAGAAATAGATGATGGGCTGGCTCGCCTTCTTCTCCGTGTCGAGTGCGTCCCATCCCTTCTCGTCCATCGGCTCGTTACCCGGCGTGACGTTTCGCGTAGCCTCGATGCCGAAGCCATACTTGATGAGCGTAAAAAGATTACACATCAGCAACGTCTGCCTCACGAATCCCATCACGAGGCTGTTGAGAGCCAGTATGAAGAGGCTGTCCGTGTTGGCGCAGATATAGCTCTGCACAGCCAAGAGGGAGAATCCCACGAGGCTCATCATCTTCTGGCGTCGCACGCTCACCAAGGCATAGAAGAACGGCGAGAACGCCGCCATGCCTATGGACGTTACGAAGCTTATGAAGGCGATGTGTTCCGACTGGATGCCAAGCCCGCCCACCATCTCGCTACTGTTCACGGTGTAGGCACCGCTAACCGTCATGATAGGTATGAAAAGGATGACGAGGAAGGCGATGCCAAGTGGCTTTGGCACCCAGTTATAGAACGGAAAATTCTTAGGCAGGTGTTCGGGCACCGCCGTATATATTTCTGCTTGTGTCATTATTTATTAAGCTGAGCCTTTACAACTACCATCATTCCGGCAGCCAACTTCTCGTTGTCTTCCTTCGAAATTCCCTCAAACTCGATGCGTACCGGCACGCGCTGCTGAATCTTCACGAAGTTGCCGGCTGAGTTGTCTGTAGGCACGAGAGAGTATTTTGAACCCGTTGCACCAGAGATGGCTGTTATCTTGCCCTCGAACTCCTTCCCCTGGAAGGCGTCCACGGTCATGATGACCTTCTGACCCACGTATAGCTTCTCCACCTGAGTTTCCTTATAGTTGGCAATCACCCATTTCTGCGTGTCGGGCATGATGTACGTGATGGTCTGTCCGGCATTTACGAGCTGACCCTCCTCAAGGGCGCGTCTGCCGAGCTTGCCGTCGCACGGAGCCGTAACGACGCAGTAAGAGAGGTTGAGCTTGGCCATCTCAAGGGCAGCCTGAGCGCGTTCGATGGCAGCAGCTGTGTTCTTCTTGCGTGTCTGCACCTCGTTCACGCCTGAGTAAGCAGCCTTCTGCTGACGGCGAACAGCGTCGAGTTTCTTCTTTGTTGCGTTATATTCTGTCTCGATCTGCTCCAGCTGTATGGGAGTGGCAGCGTTGCGAGCCACCAGGTTCTTGTAGCGCTGACGGTCCTTCTCCAGCTTGGCGAGGCGAATCTCAATCTCAGCGATGGATGCCTCATACACTGTTGCTGAGGTCTGTGTGGTCTGCACCGAGGCGTCAATGACGTTGGCACCAGCCATAGCGTCCTTCAGCGCTGCCTCTGCCTCCATAACGCGGATGCGATATTCGCGGTCGTCGAGCACGAGGAGCGTGTCACCCTTCTTGATGTCCTGATGCTCCTTGAAGTATATTTTCTTTATATATCCCGATGCGCGCATATTTACGGGCGAAATGTATTGCTCCACCTGAGCGTCGTCGCTCTTCTCGTTGCTCTTATAGTCCATAAACATACAGCCAATCTTTACGATTCCCCATACGAGGATTGCCACACCGATGAGGCTTACGATTATCTGACGGATGCGCTGGCGCTTGAGCTGCTTGGCGGTTACTTCGTGCGACGACTGAGCTGCCTCAGTCTCGTTGTTTGTGTTATTGTTGTTTGTATTGTTATTTGTTTCCATTGTCTTGTCTGATTATATTGTTTTCGATAAAAACTCAAAACTCCTAATTTGAAAAACTCACTTCATGAGTTTTTCCAGCTGTCCCGTGAGTTTCAGTAGTGTCAGGTTCGACACCTGATAGTTGAAGTGGGCGGTGAGGTAATTGTTCTGTGCGTCGCTCATGCTCATTTCGTCCTGCAGCACCTCCGTCATCGAGGCGATGCCCTCACGATAACGGTCGCTCGTCACCTTATATATATCCTCCGCGAGCAGGTAGTTGTCGCGCTGCTTGCTGAAGTTGCGCTGGTTGTTGGCGAGGTCGTTCACGGCGTTGGCGTATTGTGTCTGCATTCCCTTCAGCGCATTCTCGTAAGAGAGTTTGGCGTTGTCGATGTCAATCTGTGCCTTTCTCATCTTCGATCGCTTCTCGAAGCCGTCAAATACGGGGATGCGCAGCGAGATGCCGATGCCGTTAGAGTTATACCAATGATTTGACTCGCCCGACTGAAACCAGTTCTTGAATTTGTCCGTGAAGGCAGAGTATGTGAAGTTGCCGGTAAGGGCAAGCGTCGGGAGATATCCGTCCTTCACTAATTTTTTCTGCTGTTCTGCCAATGTCTTCTGCGTCTGGAGGAGTTGCAGCTCGTACTGATTAACGTTCAGTCCGGTAAGCGCAGCCAAGTCGATGGTCTCCACGTTAGCTTTCTCCACTACGATGTCTTGGTCAGCGGGATAGTCAATGACGTACTTCAGCATGTTATACTGCTGAGTGAGCATAGCCTTGGCGTTGTCATACTGCACGCTGAGGTTCTCGAGGTTGACGTTCACGCGCTTCACGTCCACGCCCAGCGCCATGTCGTTGTCATGGAAAGCCTGCGTGATGTCGCGCAGTTCCTGCAAGCGCTTGATGTTGTCCTTGATGATGCCAATCTGCTCCTCCGTGTTCTGCGCCAGATAATACATCTTGCTTATCTGCATGATAAGGTCCTCCTTCGCCTTGGCGTAAGAGAGCGTGTTTAGCTGGTCGAGCGTCTTCGAGATGTCGAGAGCCGTCAGCGCAGTCTGACTGTAGAGCGGTATCTGTAGCTGGATGCTCGCCGACGAGTTATACTGCAGCGTCTTCGTCACGTTGTACGGCTTGCCGTAAGCCGATCCGTCCGTTACCGATACGGGAGGCGTGAAGTTGTCGTTCAGCACGGCGCCGATGTTTATCTGCGGCAGCAGTCGGGCACGGTTCTCGCTGATGTTGTGCTTGCCTTTAAGCACGTTGCCCTCGTAAGTCTTCAAGTTGAGGTTTCGTTCAATGCCCATCTGTAGGCATTGGCCCAATGACAATGTTTCCTGCGCCATTGAATAGTGGGCAAGAAGAGTCAGGGAAAATGTGAACAATAGTCTTTTCATACCTTTATTAATATTTCGACTGCAAAGTTACGTATTAATCGTGGCGTAGGCATATTCATAAAATATCACAAGTTGTTCATATTTTCTCTTTATGGCTTTCCGCTTCTGATAAAAAGTTAGTAACTTCGCCTTGGACAAACTATATAGGTAATGAAAGACAACATTAACGGCATAAATACGCTGGAAAAGCAGATGGCCAATAATGAGGACATCTGCTGTTCGTGCGGCAATATAACTTCTTTTCCGGAAGCCTTCTTCCAAAGCTTCCACGTGGCTGACGTTGGCATCATCGTGTGTACGTCAGGACGCTTCTCGTTCTGTTGTGAGGATGTGGAGTATGAGGTGCGTAAGGGCGAGACGGCGTTTCTCTCGCGCGATGCTTACTTCTCCATCCGCAGTCACAGCGACGACTGTGCGGTGGTGATAATACTGTATCGGGTGGACTCCATTCGCGACATTCTTGGCAGTACGGTGGTGGGTATGAAGTTCGTCGAACTGCTCAATCCTTGTGCTTGCCGCGTAATGCACACGGGGCATGAGGACGAGCTGACCAAGTATTCCGAACTCTTGGCTGTTGGCAACAGTGACGCCAATGTCTTCGCCGCCAATGAGCGCCGTCTGCTGCTCCTCTCGCTGACATACCGCCTGTGCAGCATCTTCCACGAAATCTCGAAGCATGACGACAATGCTCCGACGCGCAAGCTCGATACCTACATGCAGTTCATGCAACTCGTCGACCGTTATTACGACCGTGAGCGAGGCGTCCGCTTCTATGCCGACCGTCTGTGTCTGTCGCCGAAATACCTCACGACGTTGGTTAAGTCGGTGTCGGGCAGCACGGTGCAGCAGCTGGTGTTTAAGGCGATAACGAAGCGTGCCATCTCTCTTGTGTCCACTACGGACAAGAGCATAAAGGAGATAGCCGACATCCTCCACTTCCCCAATGCCTCTGCTTTCGGCACGTTCTTCAAGAAGCAAGTGGGGGTGTCGCCAGTGGCTTACAGGCACGGGCTGTAGATATTGTGTAACACATTTTTACGGCAATAAATTAGAATAATCAAATATTTACAAATAAATAATGTGACATAAAAGCGTATCCCCTGAAATCAGGTCTGTTATGTAGACCCAATTTCAGGGGATATCAGCTGATCCGTCTATCTGTTCATTACCACTTTTCTTTTCCCTATAATATATACTCCTCTTGGTGTGTTTCCGTTGACACGCTGTCCTGACAAGTTGTAGACGGTGTTGTCCGGTTTGTCATAGCGGATGGGCGAGATGGCTGTGGTGTTGTCTATCTCGAAGCGGATGGCTCGCGAGCTTGCAGACAATTCGCTGTTCACCTGGTCTGTCACTACGCTTTGTGGGAGCCATGCTCGGTGGGCGGCGAGGTAAGAGCCAGTGAACTTATAGAAGCCCAGTCCCCATGTCTTGTTGGAGAGGACGTAGCAGGGGATGTTCAGGGCTGATAGGGGAGAGTCCGTGGCGTTGCCCTCAAGGATGGTGGGCTTGCCGGAAGTCTGCGAGGTGGGGGAGAAGCTGTGGTCGCCGGCAGGACCGTACACCACGTAACCCTTCAGACTGTCAGTCACCATGACCTGAGTGAGTGTCATGATGTAGTCGTTAACCTTGTCGTCTGCGCTCTGGCTGTTATGTGCTGTGGCAGCATAAACCTTCACTTCCTCAGGCACACGGGCATTGAAAGGCAGACAGATGGTGCTCCATCCGTACGGCTTGCCGTCCACCGTCTCGTCGCCAGTCTGATGAATGGTGAGCACGTAGGGTTCGAGTTTCTCATACCATACGCTCTTTGTGGCAGCACCTAAGCCGCCACGCATATTGGCTGCACGTACACAATAATATCCAGATTCGCACTTTGAAAGGTCGTAAGAGTTGGTTGTGATGTTGTCCACGAAAGTCCACTTGCCCGTTTCCTCGTTCTGTTTAAAGACAAAGTAGCACATTGCCTTTCCCTCATCGTTCCACGTAAGGCGGTCGTCCTCTATGGAGATGTTGTCTGTCCACGTCAGGCTGTTGGCGTCCTTGTCCTCGTCGTCAGCCGAAGCCGCGTCTATCTGGCAGCACAGTTCGTCCGGCTTGAAGCCGTCGTCGCCACCGAGGACGTTGCGCACATTGTACGATGCAGCCTCTGCGTCGCTAAGCACACACTCGTCAGATCCGGCGGCAGGTGCGCAGACAGCGATGGTGCGGGCACCGAGCGACAGCTTGTTGCCAGCCGCGTTCATGCTGTTGTTTTCATGGAAGCGTACCTTTAGCCCCGTCTTCTTCTTCGTCCATCCGTACGGGCGCGGCTCGATGAGCATCCTTGTATTGAGGAATGTGCAAGCCGGCGAGTTGTTGCCCGGTCGTCCAAGCGTCCAGTTCTCGTCCTTCAGCAGTGACGGCTGGGAGGTCTCAGGCTTGATGGTGCAGTTGTTAAAGACGTAGCCCCATTCCTGAATGGTCTGTGTGGTAGGCGCTGCGATGTTGTTAGCGGCACGGTCGCGCAGAACAAGATTACATCCTTCAAACCATATATTGCCGTCGCCCATGACCATATCCACAGCTCCAGTAATGTCACAGTTCTCGAAGTAGCCACGCGAGCTGGCAGAAGGGTTGTTGGAGTTATATGTATACTCATAGCTTCTTAGCGCCACGTTCTTGAGCACCGTTCTGTCTCCACGGTCGCGGAACGCAATGGCTTGTGTGTTTAGCTTCTCCTCCTTTGCCTTCACATAGTCGAAGCGGTTGTCCAAGGTTAGCTCCTCAGCATAGAAGTCGTTGACGTCTACGTTCAAGGCTATGGTGGCAGTGCATGCGCTACCGCCGTACTTCGGCTCGTTGTAGAGGATAGTGCCCTCCTTACTCTGACCGATGAGCGACACATTAGACGAGTCTATTCTTGTCACACCGTTATTGATGGTGCCCACGCCGGCTATGTCTGATTCGGCATTGCCCGTAAGATGATGCGTTCCGTCGGGCACGAATATGTAGAAGCGGTGACCGTCAGAATATTTGTGTTCGTTGGCTGCGTTGATGGCTTCATTGATGTCGCCGTCACGTCCCACCACGAAGTTGAAGGTGTGGCGATGATACTTCTCCTTCTCCTCCGTTATATGCAAGGTCAGCGAAAGCTCCTGCTGGTATGCAGCACCATATATGTCTGTTAATTTACCTGCTGGAACCACTATTTTCACGACTTCTCCTGCTGCCAGATCCCAATACCTAAACACCTGTTCCTTACCCGATTCGGACAGATACAACGTGCCGTTCACGTTCAGCATGGTGCTCTTCATCGTTCTGTTGAACCCTACTTTGACGACACCACTTCGTGGAACGTCGTATATTTCGTTGGACGTGCCGGTGTATAACTTTCCTCCTACAGTAACTCCTGTAAACACGGGCGGCGTGTCTGGCGTTGTCAACTCGAACTTTACGGGATACGACTCCACTGTTATGCCGCTGCGCGTCGTTACCGTTACGTTACATTCCTTCGTGGTGATGTCAGCCTTGGTGGCAGTCACCACGCCGTCGCCAGTGGCTGTGCCCGTCACTTCCGGCATCTCCTCGTCGGCGTTTTTCCAAGGCGAGACAGCCAAGGAGAGATACCCGTTCTCCGTCATTTGCTTACGGATCTCCTCTGCGCCGAGTGTGGTGCCGTCGCAGGAGATGGTCTTGATGGTGGGCTTCGTTACGTTCTGCTTCTTGTATGTCACACTGAAACAGCGGAAGTAAGAACCGTTAACAAACTCCACCTTCAGATTAGCGGTGTCGGCTTTGCATTCAGTATGAGGCTCCATGTTGCCTACAAGCGACAACGACTTGCCCTCTATCTTCACCGTCTTGTCGCCCTTCTTGATGTCCTCCGTCAGCGTGAGCTTTGCCAGGCAACCCGCTGTGGCGGGAAATCCGATGACAGCACCGGCAGTAATCTGCATGCGTTCAGGATGTGCCTCATTCATATTCGTGAATTTTCCTTTCGTAGCGTCCAGGTCAATCTTGACGTCTATGGCTTGGTTGTTCCATTTCAGCTGCGTGACAAGGATGCCCTGCGCTTTTTCTATGTCGATGGTAGGCGCTCCGTCGTTGGTAGCAAAGTCCCATGTGGCTGTCACATCCTCTGTCACGTCCAGACGGTCAAACTTGTTAGGCATGAATACGGGGAACAGACGCAGGTCGCTCGCTGTGGCAATATACGTGCTGTCGATATTATATACGTTGCCACCTTCGTCCTCCCAATGGTCCAGCGTGTTGCCCTTATAGAAGAGCGTGCGGTTGGTGGGGATTACAAAGGCGTCACCCTCCTCCACAATTTCAGCAGCGGGAGGCGTACCCATCGCCTCCTTTCCGCCGCTATATGTTACGTAGTAAGTGGATTTCTCCTTAAAGTAAAACATGAAGTAACGATGGTCGGTGATGTTGAATTCCACCTCATAACGAGTGTAAAGGCTGTCTGCCAGTTCCTCATCCGTAGGTGCTGTCTCCTTCAGCGTAAACACCGTCTTGTTGTCGCCGGAGGCGTTGCCCCATAATCCGTCGTCGTTCTTTTCGAAGTTCGTGATCTTGTTGTCATTGAGAGAGGCGAGCAGGTCCACTGTTCCGTCATCTTTCATCTTCAGTACTGTAAGCGGCTTGCCGTTCTTGTCTTTGCTGCCAAGATAGTCAATGCGGTCAAGCTCATAACCGAATCGTCTGTTAAGGGTGAGGCGGACGCGGTCGCCTTTCTTGAAGGCATAGCCTCCATCCTCCAGTTTCTTTATCTCAAACTTGCCTGAAGCTGACTCCGTCTTTGTTATCAATCCGTGCTCCGGGTCATTAACCTCGGCATGCAGCTCCACCATATTGGCAGGCGCTGTTCTCACCTCTATCCAATGATAGTACGAATAGTCGTCCGCACCGATGACGATAGGCACGCGCAGGTCAGGATTGTTGGTGGTGTAGGTGTAGACGTACACCTTGTCATGTCCGGCTTTCTCACGTTCCTTCAGGGTCTGTTCCTCGTCCAGCTTGGGCACGACACCGTCAAACGTGGTGGACGAAATCTTCGAGTAGGTGAGCATTGATATGGTTGTACCCACGCCACCCGGCACCCAGAACGTCGTTCCTGGACCGAACGCGCACCATTCTTCGAGCTTCGTATTGCGTATATATCCCTTCTTGCCCGTGTCGCACCATAACGCCACGTCGCGATAATGCGACTTGTCCTCACCGTTCTCGATGACATTCACGTGCACCTTCGTGGTCCAGAAAGGCTTCTCTCCGCTACCAAAGTTAACTGGCGGGGCACATACCTTACGGCGCTGATTGGTGTCAGGGTCGTCATAGTCGTGCAGCTTACGCGTAAAGTCGAAGCGCATCACCGTCACCTTTGTGCGGTTAAGCGCCGAAGCAGGATTGTCCTTAAAGACAGGAACGAGCGTCAGCGTCTGACCTTCGGAAGCGAACGTATAGCTATGTCCCGGCTCGTAATGCACGGTGGTGTCGCCGTTCTCCTCCACCCAGTACTGCAGCGTTGAGGCATAACCGTCCTTATCCTTGTTCCTGAAGAACGTGTAGTTGGTGGGGATGACGAAGGAGCGCACGCCTGTCTGCTTGGAAGGTGTGATGCTGTATGAGCCGTTGGTGTCGTCCGAAGCCCCGTTCACCATGCCCTCCGGTATGTGGAAGACCACGTTGCCGACGTGATCATGCGTCTGCTGGTCCTCCGCCCATGCCCCATGAAAGGCACAGACGGCGAGAAGCAGCAGCGTCAAGGCACGCAATGTGTGGCTGGCAGATAAGATGTTCTTTACCATATATACTATATATATAATGTGTGAGATGTTTATTTTACTATTAGCTTTGTTTTTCCGAAGATGTAGAGTCCGGGCTGGAATCCGCTGTATGTGGCGGTGCCCGGCTGTACGTCAAGGATGCGATAGAGCTGACCTACTGTCGTCACCACGTTCATCCTTGTTCGGACCGTACTCTCCACACGGACACGCTGTCCGCCTATGGGACGTACTATGATGCCGTCGTTCTGCGCATTGTCTTCGTCGTCCATGGCGTCAGGACTGATGGTTCCTCCCTTCAGTTCCGATATGTTTATCAGACTGCTGTAGGCAGGACTTGCCATTGTGCCAGCCGTCTCTACGGACATATACGTGCGGAACGGCATAATGGTGGACAATGCGGAAGCGTCGTCAAACGCCGTGCCTCCCTTGTTGATGCCATACACCTTGCCTTCGCTTACCTCCACGGCAGCGAAGGTTCCGCTGTGCGCATAGCCGTCCTTGACGGTCTGCATGGTCTTGGTTACCGGAACGGTAATCGTGCCGTACGAGGTGTTGCCGTTCTGAGTCTTGCCGTAAGCGTTGAAGGCAATGGTCTGAGCGTCCTCCATCTTGCCCAACAGCTTGTTATAGAACGCGCTTGAGAGGTCGAACTCGTAATAGCGTTCGCCGGGGAAGCGCACTATGTAAGGCTTCTCGGCGGCAAGGCGCGGATATTCAGCGTATTCGTGCTTCTCGGCATAGTATGGGTTGGCGTCCTTGTTGTAGAGCCAGCCACTGTAGTTGTCGATGAAGAACGGATTGCTGAACTTATAGTTCACGCCGTTCTCAGCATCCTTGTCCGGTCGTTGGAACACAGCCGACGGCTTGCCGTTCTCATTTCCTACAGACGTAAGGCTGCGGAGCCAGTACTCATGATGCAGCGTGTGGATGTTCTGCTTCGGGTCTGCCGTCTCCTCGGCGGACGGCGAACCATAGAAGTGGGTTATCTCGCCGTTAAGCGAAGCCACCGTTTTGTCAGCCGTAAACGGCAGGCAGATACCTTCCCACGCTCCGTAATAGTCCTCTGCGTACGCCATCGGCTTGCGCACATACCATGCACGGTCCGTGACGTTGAAGGCTATAGGCACGCATAGGTCGTTGTTAAGACATTCTTCGCCCTCACTGTTCACGTTGTCCGAGGTGCGTTCCACGAGGTGAAGGAGCGACGTTGCGTAACTGTCGTCCGCAGTCTTAACCACGTGATGACCCTTTATGAGCGCCTCCCTTGTGGCCTCTTCATAACCGAGCGTGTTCTTCACGACGTCATAAGCCTCATTGCCTGCACCGGTGTTGTCGTCGGCAGTATACACAAGGAGGTTCTGCGTAATGCCGGCACCGTCCTTTATGCGGAAGTCGCTGAAGGCAGTGGCGTTGTCGTTCACTGGCGGATAGAAGATGCCGCGCTCAGTCATGCCCATTGCTGCAGGCAGGTCATCCTTGCAGGTGAAGTCTATAGCCGTTGTCTTACTGTCATGCACGTACGTATTCATTGAGCTGGAGCCTTGGCTGTAGGCGTTATAGTGGAATGCGTCCAGCGCCGTACTGCCATAGTAAGCCGCCGTGCGATACACGCGGTTGCTCATAAACGATAGCTGGTGAGAGGCTATCTCGCTGGGCAGATTCTCCGGTTCCGACTGCAAGGACTGTCCCCAGAAGAGGTAGTCGTTCATCCGTTCGGCTCCGTTCTTGTTGTCGTTAAAGAGCGGCACGTAATGCGAAGCTCCGTCCTCTGTCACCAGACGGGGAGCGTCTGCGGGGTGCGTCTTGTCATGACGCGTCTCCACCTGCTCATAGTTGGGGATGTCGCTGAGCTTACCGATGCGCAGATAGGTTATGCCGGTGTTCTTGCCCGTGATGGCATCCGTACGACAAGCATACTGATAATCGCCGTTGGCATAATAGTCAGCCACGTATTTCAGAACGTCCTTGTCAGCCTTGTTACGTGCAAGCAGATAATACTCGTTGAGGTCGTACGCCACTCTGCCGAGACGGAAGTCATCACGCGTATATCCCTTGTAGGCGCTGCCGTTCCAACGATACACCACAGGTGTTGAGCCGCTGCCGCTTGGAGCATACTCGAAGCAGCAGTGATAGTTGGGCTTTACGTCCTCGTCCGTCGTGCCGGACAGTCTTCCCGAGGAAAGCCCGAGGTTATAGATGTTGCCCGTCACCTTACCGAAGAGCGCATTGTCTGAGCCCACGCCGTTGATGATATGGCCGTTGCCATGCAGGATGCCGGCAAACTCGGAGATGTAAACGCCGTTCTTCGGCGTGGCTGTCAAGTCAAGATTGTCTTGCAGCACAAAATGTGCATTGCCACCATAGTGCGGAGCTGTACTTCCATTGCCGATTGAGTCGACAAAGGCGGCGAAAGCCTTTAGGTCGCTCTGGTCGGCTATGTAGATGCGAGGCTCTGCGAACGCCTTGCCCTCATCCTTAGCACGCGTTATGGCTTCGGCAAGGTGGAGGTTGATGCCAGCCTTGTGAGCATCCATGCGGTGGAAGTTGTGCACGGTCAGGCGGTCGCCTTCCTGCATGTCTATCTGCATTATGTCGTTCACGCCCGTGATGGCAACGCCAAGCTGGATGCCGTAACCGTTCATATAGTAATATGCCGGTATGTCCAGATAGTCGTCCGTCTTGTCGTAATGACATCCCGTAAACAGACCGCTGCCTTTCTCGTCGGCCTGGTTGAAGGTGTCGTATCCCTTAGCCACCGCGTCCTTGATGTTCTCCTTTGTCCACGGCGTGGTGTCGGTGAAGCTCCACTTTCCTTCAGCCGTCTTCTCACGCTTGCCGATGCGCCAGTAATAGCCGCTTACCGCGAACGACTGGTCGGCGTTAACCACGAGGTCGTCCTTCGTAACGCGTATCATCTCGCCCGGCAGCACACAGTTGCCCACGTTGATGTGTCCGCTTACCGTCGGACCCTGCACATACTCGATGGTGAGGTAGATGGTGTAGGTGTATTCGCGCGGAACGTAGTACGCAGTAGGATTGCTCTCGTCTATGGTGATGTCGGAGATGTTGCTCACCTTCTCATACTTCTTGCCATTCATGTCGTACTGGAAGAGGCTGTCAATCTTGACAAACTCCTCCGTCTGTGGCTGATAGTAGGTGTTGTCAGCGTCCAGCTTGCCCGATGTAACCTCCACGTAACCGTCCGCTGTCTTCTTATACAGCTTGCCCGTGTTGGCATAGATGGGCTTGTTGTTGGTGTCGCTGACATACTCTTCGTAGGCAGGAGCCTTTATCACGAGCGTAGCCAAGCTCTTCTTTGAGAGGTGCTTGTCGAAGTAGTCTGGTTCCACGTAGTTGGTGTTGTCCACCATGTCCACTAATTTGAACGCTATCTTGGCATCCTCCTTCAGACCTGCGGGGAGCGTATTGTTGAAGAGCGTGGTCTCGTTGCTTCCCTTTTCCCTCATCGAGAGCTGTGCGGCAAAACCTTTCGTCTCCTTGTCCTTGTCATCTTCCGTGCGAGCGCCGCTGAATGAGTTGGTGGCAGCTCCACCCACATACAGGCGATATCCGTCCGTCACCTTGTCTGAGTAATACTTTCTGTCAGTCTCGTCAGTCTCCTTGCCCGTAAGGTAGTTACGATATTCGAGGTCGCTCGAGTACTCGTCCTTGTCCGCCGGATGTCCGCTGCGCATCTTCCATGTCTGGATGCGCACCTTCTGTCCGCTCTTCAGACCCGAGAGCACAGTCAGACCGTCCTTGTTGTCGCTGTCGAACTCGAGCGGATTGTCCTTCGACGACTGGTAAGTATAGCCCGTTATGTTCACATTATAATAATAGTGGAAACCCGTTACATACCAGTAATGCACCTTTACGTCCTCCACATTCTTGGCAGAATAATAGCCCGTCGGGAAACAGTCGTCCACGATGTAGCGTCCCTCATGATAGGGGAAGACGAAGTTGCCCGTGGTTTCGAGGAAGTCCTCTTCGTGCGAATCGCCCTCATGACGCTTGTGATTGTTGTCGGCATATACGTAGCCGCCACCCTCATCCTGACGGACATTTATCAGATTCATCTCCACTACGCCATAGATGGGACCGTAATGTTCTTTCTCCACCACCTTCTTATAGTCCTCGTCGTAAGTGTCCTGGCAAAGCTGAATCTTCATGGCGTAGCCCGAGGCGATGCCAATCATGTTCTTCGCCGTACCGTCGTTGCGCTTCTGGAACTCGCCCAACGGGTCGTTAGCGTCCTGCTTGTCCTTGTTCTGTTGATAGTCGTCGATGTATTTCTGCTTCACGTCCTGATAAGACATTCCTGCGAAAGCCTTGTCGTCCGCATTCGTGGCAGAGGCAAGCTCTCCCTTGCGGTTGTGCCACATCTCCTTGTTGAAGCTGACGTTTGACGTTACGGCACCCACATAATGGATGTTGTTGGAGAATCCCATGTAGTTGCGAGCCTTGGTGCTGTACGTGAATGCGTCGTTGTTGTCAGTCTTTGCCTCCAAGTTGCCGTTGCTGTCCAGACGGATGTTGTCAGCCACCATCTTTATTTCGCCCACACGAGAGATGGAGTAGGGCGTCTTGTTTATCTCGTTGACCGTATAGTCGCGGGCACCGAGCAGCGAGAAGCAGTTGTCCTCCAGGCGTATGATGTCCAGACGCTGGAAGGTGTTCAGAATCTTCGGATTGTCGATGGTGTGTTCGGCAAAGCCATATCCCGTCACGTCAGCGCTGCGGAAGCCCTGCGCATACGAGAGGTGGCCGTCGCCGAAGATGCCTCCCTCGCTGTCATACTCGTAGAAGACGTTCTCACGGATGCCGTTAAGTCCGGCGGGAGGCGTACTGCCACCTTTATAGAAATACTTGTCCTGCAACGATATGTAGCGATACGTATATACGTCGTTAGCCACTGCCTCGTCGTTGTCGTAATGCTTATAGTAATAGCCGTAGAGGTCTGTGCCCTCAGGCAATGTCACCGCCTTCATCTCCTGACGGGAGATGGTTATGTGCTCATGGTCCTTGTTGTCACCGATGACGATGAGCGTGTTGCCACCGAAGCCAGCCGTCGAACCTCCCGGCAGACCCTTCAGTTCTTCGAGGTCTTCGTCGGTGGTGTAGGCTTTGTCTGCATTATACTTGTCAGTGAACTTCAGCACCGTGGTGTTGTTGGCAAGGACCGACGATCCCTGGGCGATGGAATATCCACCGCCATACACAGCTTCGTCAATGTTGATATGCACGTTGTCCCATCCCACAGACGGTTCCTCGGGAGTGACTTTCGTGAAGTAATAGTCCTTGTTGGCCTCGGTTATTTCCTTGCGCTTGCCGTTGCCGTTGTCAATGGCTACGATGTCGTCGTATGTGCCCTGCGACACCAGTTCGTCCGTAAGCAGATAGATGTTCTGCTTGATGGTGGGCGATGTCTCCGTGCCGTTGTTGTTCTCCAGATGCAGATTCTTCTGGTCTGTACGGTTGAGCACGTATCTGCCGCTGACGTAGTGGTCAGAGTTGACATAATAGTATGTGGGATAGCCCACCTTCACCTGAGTGGAACCGAACACGTAGCCCGAATACGATCCTCCCGTAACGGCACGGAAGACATGGCCGTTGAGGATGTCCACATTGGTGACGCCGATGACATTACCCTGCTGACCGCCACCGTATACGAAGTTGGCTGAAACGCCGCACGGCAGGAACTTGCCTCCGTCCATCTGTGGCTTAGAGCATTTCACGTCATCTCCGAACACTATCTCCGTGTTGCCATATACGTAGCTCTCCATGCCATAGCCAGCGCCGTACACGTTGAGCGAAGAATATTCCGAATCCTTTATGAGCAGTTCGTTCGACTTCTCCAGCTTCTCCCTCTCCTTGCCAGCCAGCATGTCGCTCTGCATATTGACGGTGATGTCGCCTCTGATGGTGCCGCTCTTGAAGCAGCCGCCATACACGCTGCCTCCTACATAAGCTCCGTCTTTCTCCTTAGGCAGGAAGCGGTTGCGGATGGTGAGGTTGATGAAAGGATAGATGGAGTGTGCGATGCCGAGCAGATAACCGCCCTCATGGAACGCCTTGCCCTTATAGTCATAGTTGGCGTTGTTACATCCGCCCACGATCTTCTCCGTGATGGTGAGACCTTCGGGGAAGGTATAGTCCACCACATTGCCTATCTTGCGGTCGTTGTCAGCCGCTGTCAAAGGCATTACGTTCATGTTGCCACGGTTGCCGCCGCAGCAGAACGTGCCGATGATGCAGTCCTCAAGACCCTCGCCGTCCACGCTTCCGTTCCATGTCAGGCTGCCCTGGATGTCGGTCTCCACGGGTTGGAAGTAGAGGTCGATGAGGTGCGGATAGACAAGTGGACGCTTGCTGTTCTCCGTCGGCAGATACACGGTGCTGATGTCCATGTTGGCAGGGTCGTTGGTCCAGTCTATGGAGTCGGCAAGGTCAAGCTCCTTCGAGTGGTCGTCCACGTCGCCGTTGAGCTTCTGAAACATATTCATGAAGTCGTTGTCCTCCGACGTGACGAACATGTCGTCGCCGTTGCAACCCATAAACACTCCACCGATGCGGACATGACTGCCTATGTTGACGCTCACGTCGCCGACCATCACGTCCGAATCTTCCAGTTGCTCATCGTCCGGAGCCAATATCTTCTGCACGGTGGCAGAATTGCCGCCGCCATACACGTTGCCGTCAATGCGGATGGTGTCCGTGGCGGATGTGCCGTTGATGTGGATGCTCACCCTGTTGGTAAGCGGACGCCACGAATTGATGTTCACAATCTTCACCGCGTCGGTGGCTGCTCTTAACGAAGGCATGGTGCTTCGCATCGGCACAGTATAGACCAACGGTACGGTTTCTGACTTGGGGTCGTTAGGATTGAGCGGATAATATTCGTTCACGGTCACCTTCTTGTTGCCGTTGCGGTCGTTGGCGTACAGATAATTGCCGTTGCCGGCACCGTAAACGTCGCCATAGATGTGGCCTCCGAAAATCTGGATGTTAGTGCCCGTGCCACCGTTGTCCTTGAAGTAGCCGTCCTTGTTAAGCACCACGTTCACGTATCCCGACACGTCGTTGCCGCCGTATATGTTGCCTTGGATGTAGATGTCCGAATTGTTTAACGCAGACGTGGCGTCGGGTGTGTTGGTGCCTATGCGCACCGTGGTGGCCTTAAGCACGTCGCCCATAAATCCGCCGCCGAAGACGTCATGGCAGTCCACAGCCTTGATTTCCACGTCCGTGGAGCGCACGGAGCTGTATGAGCCACCACCGAACATACGACGGCAGAACACGCCGCCGGCACCTACGATGTGCGTGTCGCCGCAGACCTTGCCCGAATAGCCGCCACCCATGATGTCCATAACCGCATAGCCGCTAAGGAAGTGCTTGTATTCTTCACCCTCTACGAAGCCCATGCCGCTGTGGTTGCTTCCGCGACTCCCCATATCCACGTTGACGTAAGTATCGCCTACGACGATGGCACTGTCGCCATAGCCGCCGCCGAAGACGCAGAAGTGTGGCGAGCCCACCTTCTCGTAAATCTCTCTCCACTCGTTGCTCTCAAAGAAGTTTTTGTCGTTTCTTCCCGATACCAGCTCGGTGTAGTCGTGGAGCAGACTCTTCGTCATGGTAAGGTAAGTATTGCCGTTCACCTTACATGCCACGTTGCCGCCGGCGTAGATGTTATGATTGATCTTAAACTTCAGCTTCTCGTGGTCATACTGCGGAGAGTAAGTCACGCCGTCGATGATGCTGGCAGGTTCCCATGAGCGGGTACGTGGTCGCCAGTACGAATGGATAAGGGCTTCGCCGCCGAGGATGAACACGTTGGTGTTGCCCGTTACGTCGGCTGACGTGGTGGTGAGCACGCTCTTGCCCTCCACGTCGGCGGTGCTGGAGCTGCCTAAGCCGCCTCCATAGATGCCATGTCCGATGGAGCCGTAGTAGAGCGTCATGAGGGTGTTGCCATAGACGGTGCCGTTCTGACAGCCACCGTAGATGCGCTCCATGAAAAAGGAATAGACATCCCTGTTGTTATCGTCCGCAGGATGAACCATGTTGGCGTCGTCCGAGGGCGAGAGATACTGCTTCTTCGTGTCGTCCCAGTAAGGATAGTGCATGACGGGACGGTCAATGATGAGGCAGGTGTTGCCGTAGATGCCGCCCAATGTCTTATAGTCTGCACACTCCGAGGCGATACGTCCCTTGCCTCCTGCGAACACGCCGTCCATGATAGAGCCGCCACGGATGTTTACCAGGGTGGTGCGATTGGAGGGATTGACGTAGTTGTCGCGTGAGAACGTGGCTGGGTCTGCCTTCTTGGATCCTACGTTAGCCACGTCGCCACCGCCATACACGCTGCCGAGCACCAACGTACGGTCAATGCGGCTGTTCGTGTTCTTGTAAGTGAACATCTTGCCGTAAATATGCACCTCCGTATTCTCCACGCGAGCCATATTGGGGAAGTCGACGTAAGCGCCGTTCTTCCATGCCGACTCTACGCCGGCTCCGCCTCCATAGATGTTGCCTTCGATGGTGCCAGCCTTGACGAAAACCTTGGACTTGCCCTTCACCTTACCGAAGTCGTAGGCGCTGCCGTCTTTATAGTCACCGTATGGAAGGGCGCCTAATCCGGCTCCGTAGATGTCATGCGCTGTGAGCTGACAGTCGGTCTCTACATAGGTGTCGCCGCTGACATAGCCGGCAAAGCCACCGCCGTTTATCTGAAGCAATGTCAGTCCGCTTGCGCCTGTCATCCATGCCAGACGACTGGCATGGTAACGGCGGAACGTGTCTGGGTCGTCGTCGCTGCCGTCATAGCTGCCGTAATAGAGCATCTTTTCTTCCTTCGACACTTTCTGGAAGTCGTTAACCATGGAAAACTCCAGACTCAGATATGTCTGAAAGTCCTTGTTCTGATTCAGATAGCGATACTTGATGCCGTCTATGGTCAGAACGCCTTTGTCGTCAACCTTTGTTCCGGGCTGTGCATAAACCTCCGTCTTGCCCACCTCTGTATTGGCGCCATATCCTGCACCGAACACAGAGAACTGCGGGCGTGAGGCATCCGAACAGCATAAGTACCAGCACATGCCTTGAAGCGAAGTGATGTCGAACAAGCTTATGGTCTTTCCCTTCGAGTTCTTAAGGTCTTCAAGGGGCGAATGATTGACGATGACCACGGCCTTGCCAGTGTTGTTGTCTCCCGTGGTGCCCACCTTGCAGGCACGGTTGCCGCCGCCGAAGATGTTATGGTTGTTGGCGAACATGCGGTTGTCCAAATCGAAGAAGAGACTCGTGTTCTTGTCGTTCCTGATTCGGTTTATTACCTCTTTGGTTGCAGTATCGGTTATGCTGTCAAGCGATTGGGCAGCAACCATTGTAAGGACGAGACGCATAAACTCTTCTTTGTTGTTGCATACGCGCTTGCTGTCAGCGTCTGCCGAGGTCCATGTGGTGATGTTGCCTTTCTGGTCTGCCTTGCGGTTCCATATCCACGTGCCGCCGTCCATCTGCACCTTCGTGTTGCCGAGGATGTTGGCGTAGGTGCCCTCGCCAGCTGTGTCCTTACGTCCGAGCACCTCGTCCGCAGGATTCTCTTCGTTGTCAATGAGTACGTCGCCATATCCGCCGCCGAAGACGCTGTTGCCGAGCATGCCGCCCTCGACGTGTACGAGTGTATTGCCGTCCACCGTGCCGTAGGCACAGCCGCCGTAGACGTTGCTCCATACGTAGGGCACGATGTTGTCCTTGTCAGTATCGTTTCCGGGCTTGCTGTCGGTGATGTGTACGAGCGTATTGCCGTTGATGCGTCCTACGTTTTCATAATGGTCAGCCTCTGCTTTTGTCAGACCCTTGCCGCCGCCATACACCTCACCGAAGACAGTGCCGCCGGAGATATTGACGAACGAACGATAGCCCACAGCCTCATAGCTAATGAATGTGCCGTCGGTCTGATTGAGAGTTGAGACGCTGCGAAGCGAGTCGGTAGAGTAATATGTGGAAGGCTTTGCAGACACATACTCGCCCACGTTGGCGTTGTCGCCACCGCCATACACATTGCCGTAAATCTTGGCATCGTCAGAGATTTCCACCTTGGTGGTGCCGACGACGCGAGCCACATTGACGAAATGGTCGGAAGAAGGAGTCGTGGGTTTCAGACCGGCGCCACCGCCGAACACGTCGCCGTGTATGCGTGCGCCGCACAAATACACCTCCGTCTTGCCGCCAATCTGTCCAGTGGTGTTGTCCTCGGTGGAGGCTGGGTCGCCGAAGCCACCGCCGAACACACGATGGACGAAGGTCTTGCCGTCCACCGTCACCTTGGTGCTGTCAGCCACCGTACCTGCATAACCGCCTCCCAAAACGCCCCATACTGTAAAGTTAGGGATGCCCATAGAGTTGTCGAAAACAGGCAATATAGTTGTTGTGCTTCGTTCGGTGTGAGTGGCGAAAGTGCCACTTTCTGAAATCTTAGGCGGCGCCATTTGATAATTATCGTCCACCTCCGTGTCGTATTTTCCGTAATCGCCGTCTACGTTGACGGTAACATCGGTGCTTCCGACCTTCGTCAGCTGACCGTAACCGCCGCCGAATACACTGAAGTGAGGATTGTCGTTGTCCGTATAAGCCTGCTTCCATTCGTCTGTCGTGAGCAGATCGTAGGGAGTAGTTCCCTTCTGTACGAGAACGGTGGCTTTTCCTGCGACGTTGCAGGCAAGATTGCCTCCGCCGTAGATGTTATGAGGATTGAGAAACTTGCCATTGGCGAAGAACTCGTCTTTTTTATACACGGCTCCCTCAATGGCTGGTTCGTCAGAGGAGTCCTTGATGTCAGAGTCCCAGACGTAGAAGAGGTTTTTGACAGAATCCCACTTGCGTTTCCATATCACATTGATTGAGAACTCGTTATTCTCATTGTGTCCGCCTTCGCTGCTCATACCGCCTTCGTCCTGCGCCAACATCACGTTGGTGTTGCCGAGAACGTCGGCGGAGGTGACGTTGTCGTTCGTGATGTCGCCGTTGCCGCCACCGAAAATCTGACCAGCCATGTTGCCCGCATAGATGCTGACGTAGGTGTCGGCGCTGACCTGAGCCAGATTGCCGCCACCGAAGATGTCGCCATAAACGTAAGGTGCCTGTTCGGCTGATCCGATGAGGCTGACGTTGGCATTGCCTATGACCAAGCCAACCGAGTCGGGATGCTGCGTCATATTGTCGTTCGCGGCGAATGTCTGTGTGGAAGGACGAAGACGACGACCGTTGCCTCCAGCGAACACGGAGCCGCGGATGTCGGCGTTGTTGCCGATGACAACGTTGGTGGCATCGCCGCCGCGGTTCTCCACCACAGCCATGTCGCCGCCACCGTATACATTATTAAAGAAGACGCCGCCCTGGATGTTGACGTCAGACTTGCCATATACGCGAGCCATGCGTGAGAGGGTCTCCACGTTAGATTTGTCAAGCTGCTTGGCGTCTGCCACGCCGTAGCCTCCGCCGAAGACAGGGCAATGGAAGATGCCGCCATTAATGGTCAGCTTCACGTTGCCGTAGGTCTTGCCCAGTTCCTTATACTTATAGTTGCCGTAGTTGATGTTGCCACCGTACGCGTTAGTGGAGAAGAAGTAGTCGGTGCCGCGTCCGCCAGCGAACACACCCTTCTCGCAATAAAACTCGCCGCCATTAATGGTCAGAGATGTCACGACGTCCGTTTCATTGCCGTTGCCATACACGTTGCCGCCGTACTGGCTCGGTGTGGCTGCTTTCTTGGTCCACAGACTCTTGCTCATAAAGCCGCTGCCGCCGCCGTAGATGCCGTCGATGGGAGCGGAAGCGTAACCGAACTCGCCACCATTGATGACAATTTCGGAGCGTGTGTCCGTAGGACTTACCTCGGTGAAGTCCTGGGTGTCAGCATTGTAGCAATGATAGCTTACCAGACGGTCTTTGGCTGTGGCGTACGGTCCGTAGAGCATCACGTCGCGGCGGTCGTTCCAGTAAGGAATGCGATCGTCGGGCGTGTGTGTGTCGGCAGCGTCGTCGCCATATCCGATGCCGTTCATACCGCCCGCACCGGCTCCGAAGATGCCGCAGAGGATGTTGTCCTTCTTGTCGTTGTTTTCAGGAAGAATCTGGAAGGTGCCGCCGTTGATGGTGACGGTGCTGATGCCGTAGAAGGGATTGTTGACAACCACGTTGCCCGTATGTCCACGACCGGTACTGCCACCGTAAAGCTCGGTTACGATGACACGCTTGTCGGTGTATTCGTCCTTGTTGTTTTCGGATGACGAAGGGTCGAGCGTGATGTTGGCTCTTCCCATAAACGTATTGCAAGGTACGTTGTATGTCTTGTCATCGTAAGGCAGAGTCAGTTCGGTCTGAGCACCTAATGTGCCGTTGACAACACGAGCCACCTTGCCGCTTCTGATGATGATGTCGACGTCGGCATACATGGCGCCCTCGTGGTTGCCGGCAAGGATGACGCCGGCGTCATAGTCGTTGGTGCTCAGCCTCTTTGTGCTGTCGTTCATCGTCACCATACGTTGCTCGTTGTGGAGGTCGTTCCATGTACGGTCAATGTCGATGTCGATGGTACACTTTATGGGTTGTTGGGGTGTACCCATAATGCCGTTCTGCTTGGCAGGTTTGTTGTCTACTATGGTGACCGACTGACGACCTCCGGCACTGATACAGGAATAGAATCCGGACTTGACGCTGATGCTGAATCCCTCCTTGCCATGAGGCATGGAAGCATTATAGGCTGCGATGCTGTCCGGATTGTTGAGCGGATAGAAGCGACCGTCGTTGTTGATGCCGCCGAAGATGTGCAGGGCGTTGGTTACGGCGCCGTCGATGGTGCCGTAGTCGGGTGAGTTATGGCTGAATCCCGTCATGCGGATGCCCTCATCCATGAGGATGTTGTTATACTGGCAGTAGATGATTTTATAGTTGTCGCCGCCGTTCATGGCGAAGGTAAGGTTCTCGAAGCGGGTGTCTCCCCAGATGGGCAGACCTCTTGACGCTCCCTTTATCTCTATGCTGCCTTTGTAGTCCTTGTCCCACTTGCCTGTTATGGTGGTGTTGCGGAAGAGCTGGGGATTGTCGCGCTTTGCCTTTGCCCAGTCATCGTACTTAAGAAGGTTCTCGCCCTGATAGTTGGGGGTGAGGCAGAATCCGGCAAAAGTTACGTCCGGCGAACTGGTACCCATAAGGACGATGGTGTTCTCGTCCCACGAACCTTTGGCTGACAGCTTGCTGTAGGCTCCCTTCCATGTAAGCATAGGCTCGTTGGGAGTGTAGCCCCAAGAGTCGTCCGCAAGATTGTCTGTTCCTTTGGCGTATGTCTTGCCGTCAGATGTGGTTACACCGGCGGGGCAGAGATAAACCACCACCGAAACATTCACGTATTTCTCAAGCAATACCGATGAGCCGCTCTTTACCGTAACCTTACAGTAATACTTGCGTCCTTTGGAACTGTCCGTAGGGCGCGTTACGACGTTCTGCGAAGTTGGAATGGAGGTAAGACGCTCCGTACCGTTATACCATTCGTAGGTGATGTCGAGACCAAGCTCGTCGTTGGAGAGATGTAACTCGGAGTCGTTGGTGACGTTGACGGTGAAATCGCTCTTGCTTGTCGTAAGACTTGCCGTAAGATTGATGGGGTTTACGATGACTGTGTTGGTGGTGGAGTTGCCGTCGGTGGCATACACAGACTGTGCGTATGTCTGACGTTGTAGGGTGAAGGGATTGAGCTTGTCGGTATTTACCTTCACCGGATCGGCATTGCCGTGCGACACATACCAGTCGTAAACGTCATCCATAGTTTTGCCCTCCTCGTCAACGACGGTGAGCACGTCCTCCTTGCCACGCTCCATCTTCAGAGCTATGGAGCTGAAAGCGAAGCTGTTGGACGTAGCAGAGTAAGCCCAAGTCTTGCGGTCGAGCTTCTTGTCGTTGATGTAAGCGTTGGCTATTTCGGTGAATGTCTTGAAGAACGTCTTGCCCGTTGTGGGGTCGATGTCTGTGGGTTCATGCTCTGTTCCGTCGTTGTAGTTGGTAGAGCCTGATACGGCATTGGCATGAGAGTAATATAATGTAGCCTTATTGGATGCTGGAAAATTCTTCTGGTACGAGCTGCCATAGAAAGCAATGACGCTTCCCTTGCTGTTGCTGCCGTTTGTTATGATGCCCGGACCATGCACATAGATGTTGGTGGGGAGAATGGTGTAAGAGTTGGTCGAAAAGCTGGTGGCACAACCAATACCGCCAGATATGGTTACCGCTTTCTTGCATGTGGCGTTCTTGTGCATATTCATGCTTACGTCGGCAGAGATGTTGAAGATGCGGTGATAACCGCCGTTGATGTAGCCCACGATACCGCCTATACGGTATACGCCGTTAGCGTCATACGCTTCCTCGTTGTCCGTAACCTTTGAGTTGCGTATGATGATGTTGCTTATCTCGGCGTTCTTGGTAAGGTCGGCGGCTACGACGCCAAGCTTTATAGTACCGCTGCCCACGGGGCGATAACCCTTCGTCTTCTCCACGCAGGCTTTCTCGATTACCAGGTTGGTGACGCAGGCGAAGCCAGCTTCGTTGGCAGCTGATCCTGCAAGACGTGAGAAGAGACCCCATGAAGCCTCCTGACCGTCAGCATTGGTCCAGCAGATGTGCATGTTGCTTATCTTATGGCCGTCGCCGTCAAACTTACCGGCAAAGAAATTAGGTGTCTTTGGATTCCATGAGCCGATAGGAGTCCACAAAGCCTTGCTAAGGTCGATGTCCTTAGTAAGCTTGAAGTATTTGCCGGAGAAAGACACGCCGTTGTTGACGTCGTGTGCAAGCTTAGCCAGCTGCATGTCGTTGCTGATAAGGTACGGATTGTCCTTAGAGCCGTCGCCTGACTCATAGCTCTCGGCATAGTAAGGCGTGCCGTCATAGACGTTGCCATACACTTTAGGTTCGGTGTCGACCGTGGAGTCCTGCTGCGCCAACACCATCTGGGCGCTGACAAGCAGGAGGGTGAGTAAGAAGAGTAGTTTACGATATATGCAATTTGAGAAATGTAAGTTCATTTTCAAGTACTTATATTGAAGTTTTAACTGTTTGCTATGTCCTAAATCAATCTATCAGCAGATGTCCCGTATAGGCATCCTGGTCTGCCAGCACATACAGATAGCGAGGCTGTATGAGGATGCGGATGGGGTTTATCATTGCTGTCTTGCCCGTTGTGAGGTTGCCGAAGTTTTCCTTGTTAAGGGTTATTACTGAGGTGGCGTTCTTTCGTGTCACCATCGTCTTGCCGTCCTCGGCTATCAGCTCCACGTCGTACGTCACTTTTATTTTGGGAGTGAAGGCGGCGTCGGGGATGGTGAAGAAGTCAGAGCCCCATTGCGTATAGCCCTCAGAGGTGACGATGGCAGTCTGCGTGGAATCGTCGTAAGCCTTGCTGCCGTAGCCCTTGTAGGGGATGGGCGTATCGACGAACGGTGCGCGTTGGACGTCAGACCATCCTATGTCTGAAGCGTTCCAGCTGCTGGTGTTGTCGTTCCACGTGTAAGATCGTGTGATGGTGCACGAGGTGGCGAGATTGCCAGAGAGCGTTACGCTATGTATGCGGAAATGTCGGATGGCGTTCATCTTTGCGTCAAGTCTGAAGGACAGGCTGTAGCCGGTAAGGGTCTGGTCGAACTTAAGGTTGATGACGCGGTCTTCATTCTCCGTGGATATAGCTCCCTTGCTGACGGGGAGAGCGCAGATGATGGGTGCTGCCTTCGTGTCGAAGATGACGGGCGATGTGGCGTTCTCCATGGAGAAAGGGAAAGAGAGTGTGTAGGTGCCGGAGATGGTGTTGGTCAGCGTAGCCGCTTCAGAATAAGGCATGTATGCGAAGAAGCTGAACGATGAGGCGTTGGGATAATCAGCCCATCGCTTCTGTGTAGCCGTAGGCCAACTCTGCGTGGAAGCATTGTACGTGGCAGTCTCGTTGCGGAAGATAGGGTTGGCGGCGTCGTTGTCCTGATGGCCGAAGATGCCCATCGTTGCAGGATGGCGCTCAGGATTGTATGCTTCGTAGGGATTGGTGCGGGTGAGAATCTTCTGCGGCTGTGCGGAGAAGGTGATGTAGCCGTAGCTGTCGGCATGCTGAATGGGCATGTCGGAAGAATCGCAAGCACTGAGACTTGCGAGGGAGATAATAGCTGCTATGGAACTTAGATGCTTCATGCTTGTATTATATACTTTAAGTTTCGCAAGCGAAAGTAGTTAAAGGAAGTTATTGGAAGATAACTCGCTTCGCTCGTGAATTTAATGGACAAATGTCCTGTTGTTTGAGCAATAAAGCTATTGTCCGTTAACTTCTTGAACGACCAAAGGGAGTGATAACTTCTTTTATTCCATTAACTTCTGAACTTGCGAAAGTTCAATTATATATATGTTTTTACCATTCCTGCGTGCCGTTGCCGTCGTTCTTGATTTCGGCACCGGGGAGCCATTGCTCCACTTGCAGGTCGGCGAAGGTGATGTTGTCGCCAACGTCAGACAACTTGAAGATGTATGTGTATTGGCAGCCTGCCTTCCACTGCATATACTGCGCTGGAACGGTGGCAGACACTTTCTTGCCGCTGATGTTGACGGTTATGGTGTAAGCGCCCTGCTCATAGGGGATGTTGGCAAGAGGCGGCACGTAATACCATTTCTGGTAGAGGGTGGGGTCTTTGAGGATGTGGACTGCGTCCGACGCTTCTTCGTAGGGGACGGTGAGGAGGAGCTGACCAGTGGCATCGGCTGACGCGGGCGTCATCGTGACGACGGACAGCAAGCTTGACGGTATGCCGGTGAGGGGATAGGTGGCGTGGATGGTGCCACGGAGAGGGGTATCTGCCTTGGACGCATCGTCAAGGAAGCGGCTGTCGCTGAACTGTATGTTCTTCATAGTGACGCTCTTCGTACCGTTAGGATAAATGAAGCGGAAGCGCACCTTGGCGATGATGGGGGCGAAGGTGAGCGTCACGCATGATCCGTAAGCGGGCGATGAGGCTGATGTGCCGTTGGAGGATGGGGTGGCAAGCCAGAGACGGCTGGCGTATGGGGACGATGTGGCTTTGGCAGCATCGGAATATTCAAAGGGAAAGGAAAGGCTGACGTTGGGGTCAGCGGTGGATGGGGTGGTGACGGTGACGTCGGAACGGAAGGGACTGTAAGCGAAGAAGCGATAGCTTGTGGCTGAATGGTCCCAGTATTTTATGGTTTGCGGAATGGAGAGCATCGGGTTCTCGATGCCCACGTATTCCCAGTCGGCAGTGTTGGAGGCGGTGTTGCCCGCGCTGCCCTGAGTGAAAATAACCTTATAGCCGTCCATCACAATCTGTGACGACGATAAGGCGGAAACGTCTGATGTGGTTTTATATCCCCAGACGCGGAACGAAGTGAAAAGTGTTTCGAGGCCGGTGTTTGTGGTACGCGTTGTGGGTGCATCCTGCCATGTACCGTTGGTACCGCCGAATGCGATTCCCACGTTTGGCTTAGGCTCTGGTGTCTCTGGTTTATCCTGTTCTGAGGAGCAGGATAAAAGGCATAAAGCCGAGATAAAAAATGACAAGATGCGGAAGTTTTGCATGTCTTTTTTCGTTGTGTTTTTTAACATAGGAACCGGACGGGGAGAATTTCCCCGTCCGGTTGCCATCTTTTGAACTTCAGCCCTTCTGCCCTTTAAAGGCATGTGGGGCTTATTTACGATAGTTCAGTATATTTTTACTTTGTTATTTTGTCGCAGCTTTTACATATACCACCTTATAGGCGTATGCAGCAGGTGCTTCTGGTTCTGTTGTTGCTGCTGTAGTCAAGTACTGGATTGCATAGTAGCCTTCTGTATCTGGTGTAAATGTAAACATGTTGTCTGTAACTTCACCTGTTACAGCTGTTGCACCTGTTGTACCCTTAACTTGTATTTCTGCTTCGTTGATAGCATCAGTGAACTTATAAACAGCTACGCTACCTACAGCTGTACCGCCTGCAGCCAGAGTCTGTACTTTACCGTTAGCATCTGTTACAGTAACCTTAATTGCCTTACCTGACTTATACTCAATACCATTATCAGTTACCGAACCATCCTGATAAGTAGTGATAGATGGAGTTGAAACTGTTGTCACAGTACCCTGCATAGCGTCTGTTGATGCTTTCACAACTGCATCGAATGTGATAGGGTAGAGACCCGCTTTGGTAGGATCATCGCCTGTATAGCCATTAGTGTTCTGTGAAATCTTGAAAAGGTATGTATAGCGAGTGTTTGCTTCCCATTTGCTGAATGCTGCAGGGATAGCAGCTGTTGCACCTGTAACCTTGATAGTCTCGCCTGAGTAATCATCTGAAGTCAGAGTATAGTCACACTTGATTAGGATTGGGGCAGCTGTAGTAGCAGAAGGTGTAGGGATAACAGTGAAGTAACCATTAGTTGACATATCATTGTCTTTACCATAGAGTTCTGCAACTGCGGCTGTTGATTCAGTAGCCAATTCGTTATGAGGTTCGAACTTACCTGCATACCAGTTCTGGCTCTTTGTAAGATTTGTATCATCATATGTGTAGGTGTAAGAAGGAGTTGTTCCTGTCCAATTATAAGTAATGGTTCCCTTAACATTACTACCACCAACAAAGTAGTTTTTTGTACCAGAAGTAAGGATGACGTTATTGCCATCTTTTGCTTTACTACCACCTGCTTCATAGAAATTAATTTCCGTAATCGAGTATCCAGGAATTGTTTCGTAAAGACCTACACGAACCATAGCCTGCTGGCGCTTAAACGAGAATACTACAGTGTTGTTGTAATCGGCTTTTTGTACGATTTTTGGATCCGCAATATATACAGGATATGTTGTGAGAGGTTTACCTGATTCGTTGGCATTGATATGACCAGCAAGACCTGTAATTGTTGCAGACTTAATTTCCTTACTTTCATTTGTTACTGGTACATCGTATGTGAAAGCAGAAATTGGTGAACCTGCAACGAAGCGATACTCTGAAGCAGAGTAGTCCCAGAACTTAATGGTCTGATCCTTGTCTAATGATATATTACCTGTACCGAGATTTGTAGCACCTTTAGGTCCTACATACTCCCATCCATTTTTATTTGATGTTGTGGTATTTGCTGCAGCATTCCAAACAGAGTAATCTTTGAATACAGTCACAAATTGTGTTTCACTCATCTTCTTCACACCATAAATCTTGAACTGGCCGTCGAGCATTTTGACATAATCTCCAGTGTTAGATGTGGCACGAGTTATCTTACCTGCATCACCACCGAAATTAATTGCAGATGATGCATTTTGTCCGTTTCCTGAGTTCTCACCCAAGAAGTCGTCGCTTGAGCAGCTGGCAAGCGCCAATACTGAAGCGGCATAAAGAAAAAACTTGTTCATAATTATAAAAATCTTAGTTTGTATTATTTTGTTTACTTAAATATCGAATATATTGTTACATATCAAATTCCCATTGCTTCTCCTCGAAATCCTCCACTACGGCATCAAAGCCAGAACCACCGGATTGGTTAGGGATGGGAACTTTGTCCATGTCGAGCTCCACGGTTATGACGCCACCACGATAGAGCCGGCGTACTTGGTCGGTGACATCGAAGACGATGGTGGAGTCCTTGCCGTTATAGAACTGCATCTTCACGTCCACGTAGTGTCGGTTGTTAAGGTCAGCCTCTGCCACCTTCTTCAACGACTCAAGGTAAGAACGTGTGTCGAGCTTGTAGGGATTGAGCTTGGGCATGCCGAATGTCAGCGCCTTGCCGCCTATCACGTCCACTGTCTCTCCCTTCTTGTCGACGATGTCTCGCTTCATTCGCATATAGAAGTTTACGGTGATGGCGTCCGTTCCGGTCACGCCCGTATTGACATTGACGGAGCGAGCCATACCGCTGAGGTTGGCGTTTCCGTCGATGGAGGTTACCTTCCTGCCGTTGCGGTTGTTATGATGGAGAATCACTTGCACTAAATAAATATAAGTTAGGGGCTGGAGATGTGATTCGAGCGTACGTACCCAGCAGTTGCGCTCTTCATCAAAGACGAATCCTTCCAGATTCTTGTTGATGTCGATGCCCTTTTCGTAACTGGAGAAGAGTTCCTCCGGCTGATAGAACGAGTGGGTAAAGTGTGGTGCGTTATACGAAGACGGATTCATGGTCTGTCCTGTGTATGCCGTGACATAGTCGTACGTTGACGTCTCGTCAATGCGCACACTCTGCACGCCGTCGGGAGTGTCGATGTAGTTCCATGCAAGGATGTCCCAAAAGCCGAAGTCGTACTTGGCGTAGATGGAGTTGCCGCTGATGGTGTGCTTGTAAGGAGAGCGGTGGGTGCCGTACTGTGTGCTGCCGGTGAAATAGCGTCTCACCTCAAAGGCATGAGGCTCCGTATAGCCGATAGGACCGAACATCGAGAGGTCGGTGTCGTCCCAACCATACGTCCATTCCGCCTGCCAGTCATATTCAACATCGTACTTAAACAGATAGTTCCATACGACCTTTAGATTGAGGTCGATGGCAGGAATCTGCATATCAATATCTTTTCCGCCTTGATGAAGATGAAGCATCGGTTCGCGCTCGCAACTTGTTGTTGCGAGACACGAAACGACGAGGCATATAGCCATTATCCTATTAATCATCATTACCTTATTTCTTCTTATTGTTCCGTCTGTAGAGCAAGTCGTAACTGAGCGTTATCTCCAGTCGAGTGGGGCCCAACCATGAATAACGATGCTGTCTCTTGCGGAAGTCCTTGGCATCGCCGTACCATTTATAGTAATACTGTTCCGTGTCCGTGTCTGGGTCGACAGGGCACTTCCATTGATAGGGATCGTAGAGCGTGTGGAGATATCCAGCCTGCAAGCCGAACTCCAGTCGCCAATGTTCAGAACGTCCCAACGGCATCACATATCCTATTCCAGCACCGGCGCCCCAACCTTCGCCTTCCCATCCTCGTTTCTCTCCGAAGCATATATTATATAGGTAGGCGTGCGCGTAAAGGCTGAAGTAGAGTCCCTTGAAAGCAGCTCCTTGTCCCAACGGTCGCTCACGGATGTCGCCGCTTCGCAGATAATAGCGGGTGTGGAGCTGATAGTTGCGCAGCTGAAAGTACTTGTGATCGTCGTAGTGCTGCCACCACGGACCGTCGAAACTGGCACCGTACGTGAAGTGACCGTGAAGCGGATAATACTCTATTGCCACATTAGGGATGGGGCAGAAGCGGTCATAACCGGGCATGTAAGCGAAGTCGAGGAGCAGATTGGTCTTAACGCTCAATAGCTCACGGCGTGGAAGAACCGTATAGTCGCTGTAAGGGAAAACGGGCATGTTAAGTTGCACGTTGTTCGGGACTGTTGTCGGCATCATAGCCAAAGACTGCGAGGTCAGACCGTTGTCGTCCAGACCAAGAAGCTGTCGCTTGTCTATTGCCATTATTCGTACGGCACGCAGCACGGGATAATACTCCTTGAGCACATAGCGCCATAGCTTGCCGCCGTCATATCGCTTCATTGCCTCTTTAAGGCGAGCGGTGTTGTCGCCATAACGGTTTATGAGCGAGTCTACCTCATGAAATCTCTTATCCTTGCCGATGCGCATCAGCGTTTGAAGGAGGGCGTAGTCCTCAGGCACGACATCATAGCGTATGCGGTCCTTGCTGATGCCGTAGCTGCCGAGCAGTCGGTCCACAGAGGCACGACGTCCCTTCGCCAGACGACAGTTGTTGTCGTATGGACCTTCAGGTGATGCCGTGGCACGTCCAAGAACAATACCTCTATCGCCCAACGCTTCAAGTTGAGGAATAAGGACTTCGGTAATCCACTTCCTGTCTTGATCGCTGATGTTCATTCTGTTTACAATAAATTGGATGAGACGCGAATTTCGGACAAAGGTGCTGTCAGTGGTTTTAACCTGAGCAACTGTGTCCATAGCGAAGCATGAAATCATTGTAATTATCACTATAAGATATTTCACTTATCGTAAAAACGTTTGTAATCCTGACTTGATTTATGTTGATTCATTGAAGGATAATGTTTAATCCCAACATATTCTGACTGCAAAATTATAAAAAATGCAATAATTACAATGCAATTGCATGTAGTTTTTTAAAGTAATATTGTTATATTATGTTAATGGCTTAAGTGTGATATATCATAAAAAAACTCCTTAAAAGGACAAAAACTTTAGTCTTTATTGCACTTTTGCCTTTCAAGAAGTTTGTGTATCCGTCGTAACGCACCAGTCCGCCTGTGTGGGTGCTGATCCACATAAATCCGTATGAGTCCTGGAAGATGTCATCGGTATATTTGGTGGCATTTTTTTATTGATAAAGTAGGTACTATATGATGAAATTCGTAATTTTGCAGTAGCAAACCATTTTAACAACCAATCCGATAATGACTTCATCCTTACGTATTGCCGTCATCGGTGGTGGCGCAGCGGGCTATTTTGCAGCCATAGAAGCTAAGCGTCGCAATCCTGATGCCGACATAACCATATTCGAAAAGAACACGAAGATGCTTGCTAAGGTGGCGATAACGGGTGGCGGAAGATGTAATCTCACCAACTCGTTTGCGCTTATCAGCGATGCCAAGCAGGCTTACCCGCGCGGACACAAACTAATGAAGCGTCTGCTCAAGCGCTTCAGCCATACTGACGCTTACGAGTGGTTTGAGCGTGAAGGCGTAAAGCTCGTAACGCAGGACGACGAGTGTGTGTTCCCTGTCTCGCAGGACTCGCAGACCATCATCTCATGCCTCACACGACTTGCCACTCGTCTGGGCGTGCGCCAGCTCTGCGGTTATCAGCTTATGGACATCAGTCAGAACACTGACGAGACGCTCCATCTCAGCTTCGCCAGCGGCTATGAGGCAGATTTTGATATGGTGGCGGTAACCACGGGTGGCGCTCCGAAAGGGGAGGGGCTGCATGTGCATGCCCGCTTGGGACATGAGATAGAGCATCCCGTACCGTCTCTCTTCACATTTAATATTAATGATGCCGACTTCTTGACGCTTATGGGAACGGTGGTCGACCCCGTTGTGACGTCCATTCCCGGCACAAAGCACCGTGCAGAGGGTGCTCTCCTCGTAACGCACTGGGGCATAAGCGGTCCGGCTGTGCTCAAGTTGTCGTCCCATGCGGCGCGTCTGCTGCATGAGAACAACTACCGCACGAAGGTGGCAGTAAACTGGACCGGTGTGACACGCAGCTCGGTAGCAGCAGAGGAGGTGGCTGACATCATGACCCTAAATGCGCAGAAGCAACTTGCCTCGGTGCGTCCGTTCAACCTGCCGTCACGCCTTTGGACGTACATCATTGACAAGCTGGGACTCTCGCAGCAGAAGCGCTGGGGAGAATTGGGCAAGAAAGACATCAGCCGACTTGTGGAGACGCTTACCAACGACATCTATACGGTCAGCGGAAAGGGACGTTTCCGCGACGAATTTGTGACGTGCGGTGGCGTGTCGTTGTCATCGGTGGACATGAATACGCTTGAGAGCCGCGTCTGTCCTCATCTGTTTTTTGCAGGAGAAGTGCTTGACGTGGACGCCATTACGGGCGGATTCAACCTTCAGGCAGCATGGAGCATGGGCTTTGTGGTAGGGCAAAGCATAGTGGAATAAGAAGAACAATAATCACATAAACATACAAAGATACGTATATGACACGAAACAAAATTATCTACATTGCTATTGTGGCGTTGCTCGGAGCGTCACTTCTGCTCGGTTTTGCTGAGGAAGTGTTCCGTTTGGATTTGGGCAGCGCTTCATGGGCAGCACATTGGGCAACGTCTCCCGTGGCTTTGGCATTGGGCTTCGCCTTCGCCCTTATCTTCGGCAAAACCTTCCCCGACTTTAACAAGGTGATGTCGAAGAAGCTCCTTCAGTATTCTGTCATCGGACTGGGCTTCGGAATGAACGTCAATGCGGCGTTAGCATCCGGAAGCGAGGGAATGATGTTCACCATTGTGAGCGTGTTCGGCACGTTGGCTCTTGGTTGGCTGTTCGGCAGAAAGCTTCTTAAGGTGGACTCGCAGACCAGTTATCTGCTCAGTTCGGGTACCGCCATCTGTGGCGGTTCGGCTATAGCCGCCGTCGGTCCGATCATACGTGCAAAGGCGGAGAGCATGTCTGTGGCACTCGGCGTGGTGTTCGTGCTTAACGGCATAGCCCTCTTCGTATTCCCATACATCGGCGACTATCTTGGCATGACGATGAAGCAGTTCGGTATGTGGGCGGCAATAGCCATCCACGACACCTCTTCAGTAGTGGGAGCAGGTGCGGCTTACGACCAGATGCATCCCGAACTGGTGGCATCGCAGGGAGTCAGCGCTTTGGAAGTGGCAACCACCGTCAAGCTTACGCGTGCCTTATGGATAGTCATCCTGGCGCTCGTCACTCCCTTCTTCTTCCGTCAGTCGTTGGCAGCGGAGAGCGGCAAGCAGAAGCCGTGGTACTCATGCGTCCCCAGATTCATCATCTGGTTTATCATTGCCATCCTCTTCAATACCTACATCCTCAGCAATGCCTCACTCCTTGGCGACAGCATAGCCTGCATAGGCGGCGCATTCAGTGGAGCTGTCAACAAGCTCGCCAAGCACCTCATCACCCTCTCGCTCTTCTTCATCGGAGCTTCGCTCACTCGCGAAACCCTGCGCAGCGTAGGCGCGCGTCCGCTCATCCAAGGCATTATGCTATGGATAAGCATCAGCTTGCTGAGTTTAGCGTATATTGAATTTGGAATTATGAATTAGGAGTTATGAATAACTCCTAATTCATAATTCTTTAGAACGGGAACAGCAGCGGCAATACGCCTATCATTACGATTCCCATTATTATCTGCAACGGCAATCCCACCTTTACATAGTCCATAAACGTATAGCCGCCAGCCTGCATTACCAATGCGTTTGGCGGCGTAGAGAACGGTGAGGCGAAGCACATGCTTGCTCCCAAGGTCACGGCAAACAGCATGGGGTAGGGGCTTACGCCGATGGCAGCTGCCGAAGTGAGAGCAATGGGCGACATAAGCACAGCCGTAGCCGTGTTGCTGATAAACATTGTGAGGAACGATGTGGTGAAGTAAACGCCGGCGAGAAGAGCGTAAGGACTTGCCTGGCCGAGATTGTCGGCAAGCAGACTTGCCACGAGAGCCGATGCTCCCGTCTTCTCCAATGCCACCGACATAGGCAGCATGGCGGCTATGAGCACAATGCTCTCCCAGTTGATGGTCTTGTAAGCTGCCTCCACGGAGCGGATACATCCACTAATGACCATCAGCAGTCCGGCTATCATCACGGCTGTGACGGGCGCCACGGGGATAAAGTCGAACACCATCATCGCTATCATGGCGAGCATGATGACACCGGCGAGCGGAGCCTTATAGTCGAGCGTCACACGCGATGCCTGCTCCAACGGCTGACCAATGACCACGATGCCTTCAGCCACATCAGCGATGCGCTGTATGTTATTCCATTTTCCCTGAATCAGAAGAATGTCGCCCTGACGGAACTCCATGTCCGCAAGGTTGTCGTTGACGTAGCTGTCGCCACGTCTTACGCCCAGCACGTTAACATTATAGAGTCGGCGCAGACCGGCATCCTTCAGCGTCTTGCCGCACAGACGAGAATTGTGCATCAGCACTATCTCTGCTATACCTATATCATAGAACGCTATTTCTTCTGTGGCTTTCTTCAGTCCCATGTCAGAAGCAAGGCTTTCCGCCTGTTTGCTGTCGCCACTCACGTAAACGATGTCGCCGTCCGTAAGCTTCGTGTCAGGACCAGCAAGACGCTGCTCCACCTCCTTCATCAGCGGTGAATGACCTTTCTTTATGCGTCTTACCTCCAGCACGGTCAGCCCGTAACGGTGGTGAATGTCCAGTTCGGCAAGGGTCTTTCCGTTGGCAAGCGAATCGGCTCCGACTGTGAAGACAGCGAGATTGTCCGTAAGACGATATTCTTCCATGAGATCGTCCAATGACTTGCCGCGTGCCGGACGATTGTCTCCGTCATGGTTCTTGCTGCCGTTAAGGAAACGCTTGCTGAGAGGCAGCAGCACGATGATGCCCACCACGATGCAGACAATGCCTACGGGAAGGAAGCTGAAGAAGCGCAGCGGTTCGAAGCCGTTCTCTGTCAGCGCATCCTGGATGACAAGGTTGGGAGGCGTTCCTATCAGGGTTAGCATGCCACCCATACTGCTGGCGAACGCCAAAGGCATAAGCAGGCGGCTCGCTCTTATCTTGGCTTTCTGTGCCAAACTCACCACAATGGGCATCATGAGAGCCACGGTGCCGGTGTTGCTGACGAAGGCTCCGATGACAGCCGTCACCACCATAAGCAGCAGAAACAGTCCTAACTCGTTGTCGCCAGCCAATGTCATCAGCTTGCCCGACGCTTTCTTAGCCAGTCCTGTCTGCACGATGGCACCGCCCACGACGAACAGTCCCACCATCATTATCACCACTGAGTTGGAGAATCCCGAGAGAGCCTCCTGCGGAGTAAGTATTCCGGAGAGCAAAAGGGCGACGAGGGCGCACAAGGCGACGAGGTCGGAACGAACTTTGCCCATGGCGAAGAATACTGCCGATAGGGCGAGGATAATGAGTGTTGTTATCATATACTGTTGTCTATAGTCTGTTTTAGGCTATTCGTGGTTTTAGATAACTACTCCCGTTCCGCTGCATGTAACCATCAGCATTGATCCTGACTGACCTACAGTCTCATAGTCGAGGTCGATGCCTACAACGGCGTTGCATCCCATACTGCTGGCTCTCTCCATCATTTCCTGCATGGCTGTGTCCTTGGCTTCGCGGAGCACCTTCTCGTACGATCCGCTTCTGCCGCCGAAGAAGTCGCGTACGCCAGCGCAGAAGTCTTTTATGAAGTTGGCACCGATAATGGTTTCTCCGGTAACAATGCCCTTATACTCTTTGATTGTGTGACCCTCAAGGGTTGGTGTTGTTGATAAAATCATAATTGTATTATTTAATTTGGTTCACTTATATAGACGTGCAAGAAGTATGCAATGTTGCATCGGAAGTGGCGTTTTTTCGATATATTAACGAAAAAAATAACCATATTGACACTACTTTAGATACTTTGTGCCTCTTTTCAATGTATTTTAATCAAAATATGTCGTTTTTGGTTATCAAAGTACGATTATGTATATTGACTGAACTTGCGAAAGCTCAATATAAAAAATATTTGTATAATATGTGCTAAATGTTGGAGAAAATGTTCACTTTTTACCAGTAAAAGTATTAACTTTGCAGCTGTGTAATTCCCTGTAATCTTATGAGCACAATTATTGATTATCTTGACAAAGCGGATGCAAGCACAACTGTGGCGCTCAACTTCGACGGAGGCAGCATAATGGACTCCATGTCAGAGGTGTTCTCTTCACGCCTGTTGTGGGTGCCGATAGCCTTGGTGTTCCTTTATTTTCTCTTTAAGGCGGATGCAAAGAACAGACAGCGCCTACTGATAATCCTGGCCGTAGCTCTGACCGTGACGCTCTGCGACCAGCTGACGTCCCACGTCATGAAGCCCTACTTCGCACGTCTTCGTCCGTCGCATACGCCGGGCGTGGAGAATCTGCTCCATTACGTCAACGGATATCGAGGCGGTCAGTACGGTTTCTGCTCCAGTCATGCGTCCAACTCGTTCGGCGTGGCAACCTTCATAACGCTGATGACGCGACGAATGAGGATAGGCTTCGCCTTCTTCGCGCTCTCGCTCTGTGTGGCATACTCGCGCATCTATCTCGGTGTACATTACTTCGGCGATGTCTTCGTAGGCACAGCCATCGGCATAGCCATCGGTTTCCTCGTCTTCTACATGCTCCCGAAAAACTGCCGTCAGATATGGCTCTCAAGACGTGTTGCCCGGAAACGCTGCGCAGGCATGGAGCGTCTGACCTCCAACGGCAGTCGTCTCCGCCTCCCCGTCTTCCTCCGCCCCGCCTTCTATCGTACAGCCAAGCGCCGTTACATTAATATGTAGTAATATTAAATGATATACAAAACAAGGGTGTGCATTCTTTTCCTGTTCAAGGAAGAATGCACACCCTAATTGTTTTAATTCAAAACTCCTAACTCCTAACTCCTAATTCATTTCGCCCGTTCTCCCCATAGCGTCTGATAGTCGCGCATGGCGGCAGGGGCTGTCCATTCTGTCGGTACGAACTGCCAGTTGTTGTGGGTTTTAGGAGTGATGGGCGAATGCTTGCGCACGTACTTTATTATGTAGTCGCGCAAGGTGTGGTCGCCTCGCCATGTGATGCGGCTCTCGAGCTGCGCCTTGTCAATTCCTGCACCCTTGGTGAGCAGTCCGCCACCACCTGCGGCACGATAGCTGTTTACAGCCACGCGATATGTGCGGGTCTCGTCAAACGGAGTGCCGTCCGCCATGCTCTTTATGACAATGCGCTCTCCGTTAGGCTTCGTTACGTCCACGTCGTAGATGATGCCGGCAGCGGTGTCGAGGTTGTAGAAAGGCTTCTTCAGTCCGAAGAACTTGTCGCGTGACGCGTCGCGATTGTTCATACATATAAGATGGTCGTCGGGTGATGTCATTGTTGTCACCCATCCGTCATAGCTCTTCTCAAGATACTGGTGAATCTCCTTGCCCGTCAGCGTCATTACGCACAGATCGTTCTCGTAGCTGTAGAGCTTATACATGTCAGCCAAAGTTGCCGGACCGCTCTTTACCATCACGTCAAACGACAGCGGACTGGCAAACGAAATGTCTGCGCCACTTGTGCTCAGCATCACGTCATGCACGAAGTCTACGAGTGTGCTCGGACCGAAATAGCAGTCGCGTGACGTCATAGATGTCGTGAACGAGCCGACTTCCGTACCCACGTATTTCTTCACTTCGTCTATCTGACTTTCGAAGGCGTCCATGTATTTCTGGTTGACAGGGCGCTTGCCCATGTCCACGATGTTCACTTTCAGCTTCTTGTTACGTCCCTTCTTGCTCACCTCAAGCTCCGCGTCGGCAACGTACATGGCGTTGTTGGCTGGATTGACGATGACGGTTACGGATCCGTCCGCGCTCTTCACCTCCTCGTAATGAGTGGAGTGGTCGTGTCCGTAGAATATCACGTCGAAGCCAGGCACCTGGCGTGCGATGTCGTGTGTGGCGTCGTTTAGCGAACCGTTGGTGAGGCTGCGGTCGTTGATGCCGGTGTGGAACAGTCCCACGATGACGTCAGGGCGTTCCTTCTTCTTCACCACCTCCATCCATTTGCGTGCTGACGATACGGCGTCCTCAAAGCGAAGTCCGCTCCACAGTTCCTCCGACAACCATGAAGGCACACCCGGCGTGATCAGTCCTATTACGGCTATCTTGATGCCGTTGCGCTTGAAGACGGTGTAAGGCTTCATGTAGGGTAGACCGGTGGCTGTGCTGACGATGTTGGCGCCAAGCATAGGGCACTTCAGCTCCTTCACCCACTTGTCGTAAACGTCATGTCCTGTCTCCACGTCGTGGTTGCCCATAGTCTGCACGTCGTAGCGCATGAAGTTGCTCACCGATGCCGCGATGTTCTCAGTGTCGGTCTTCTCATAATTATAATATGTGACGACGGGCTGTCCCTGCAGCACGTCACCGGCGTCCATCAGCAACAGACGGTCACCGTAGATGGTGCGGAGCGAGTCGACGTAAGACGACACGCGTGCGAGCGAGCCGTTTGAAGGCTGCTGATTGATGAAGTCGTACGGAAAGAAGCGTCCGTGCACGTCGGTCGTCTCTATCATTCTTATCTTTACAGTCTTGTCCGTTTTGCTTCCTGCATAGGAGGCTGCGGATAAGGCGAAAGCCATAAACATGGTCGCCAATGCCTTGGTATGATTTGTTTTCATCATATAAATTGTTAGTTTTTAGACTTTCAAAGTTACGGCTTTTGCGCTATATCCACAAATAATAAGTATGGTTTGTTCGCTTTTAGATGTTTTTAGTTACCTTTGTGGAGATAATAAAAGCAAAATAGTTATAATAAGCGAAAGGATATGAACAGATTGTTCTTTATAGGTGTTCTCGTTGCGTCAGCCATTACTGCAAACGCACAAGACAATGGACAGAAAGATTCGCTCACCATGGAATCCATGATGCACAATCTTCCTGAAGTGATGGTGAAGGGATCGCGCCCCATTGTCAAGGCAGAGCGTGGCATGCTGTCGTACAATATGCCGCTGCTGTTGAAGCAACTGCCTGCCGACAATGCTTATGAGGCATTGACACGCATACCTGGTGTCAGCGATGTCACAGGCAGCATATCCTTCTCGGGCAATGAAGTGACGCTGATTGTCAACGGACAAGCCACCACATTGACGCAAGAGCAACTTACTGAACGCTTGAAGGCAATGCCAGCCGCACAGTTATCAAAAGCCGAGGTGATGCTGTCTGCCCCTGCTCGCTATCATGTGCGTGGCATGGCTATCAACATCGTCACGAAAGACTACGACGGTACCAATCAGCTTTCGGGACAAATCATTGGTGGCATGCGGCAAAACAAATAC